>Ga0214923_10001057_pt1 | contig 40061 bp, 22 predicted proteins | sample LL1510_MetaG_FD_177993 | JGI IMG/M metagenome (GOLD analysis project Ga0214923, IMG submission 177993) | Freshwater microbial communities from Lake Lanier, Atlanta, Georgia, United States - LL-1510 | ecosystem: Environmental > Aquatic > Freshwater > Lake | place: USA: Georgia | collected...
GGCAGCCGGAGGTGCCGGAACGTGTTCAGGCCTTCGTTCACAACTTGCTTCCCGTTCTCTCCACAATTTACGCGTCTCGTGGAAGGTGGTAGGAAAGTCTGTTGAAGATCCGGCACGGTTGGGTGGGGGCGGGAAGGTCATCGGAATCTCCTTGTTCTGATGCTGTGCTGCTATGCCCTCTAGCTTCTTCAGTCGTTCCTTCATCTGTTCCACATCGTCGCTCAGAACAGTCACCCGGGTATCCACAGCCTCTACTTTCTGGTGTACAGACTCCGAAATAGAAAACATAATGGACATTTGTTGCTCCAGCTGCTTTTCTATTTTGAGGCTTAGTGCACTTTCCTCATTGCTGGGGATCATGCCGACCGAGGCCTGCATCTGCGACTGGCCGGAGCGTGCCTTCATGCTTTTGTCAGGACCTTGTTCGCGACTGGGCAACTTTTCGAGCTCACGCTGCTTCCGCGACTGGTTGACGCTCGTCGGCATGCCTTCGGAAAGTGCATGGTAGGGACGGTCAAAGATCGTCTGCGGCGAGAACGGCGGCTGGGTGAAGAACTTACACGTGGGGTCAGGTTGACCGTAGATCGTATTCGTGGGCGGCGGGATCGGCGGCTGGGCCCTGGGATTTTCCTCGCTTCCTGCAGCTTCATTCTCTAAACTGCTCATAAGCGTGACCAGTGCCTTCATCATCATGACGGGGTCTGTCTCCATGCTTTCGGCGGGTTCGCGGTAGAGAAGCTTAATCCGAGGATGAAGATCCTTGGATGAGGCGCTTGAGCCAAAATGGCTACGGTAATAAGTTTAATATAAAAGAACAAACATACACTTATTTTTTCATTTTTTATTTATGGTCATGTTTATTATATTATGTTATGAGTATTGTGTACTATAACCTTGTTGAAAATAATACTATAAATAAATTGGCTTTCTATATATGTTTATTATTATAAGTTATAATTATCCCCGGCTTAATTAATAAAATATTTGTTGTTTATGGTCATGTTTATTATCATCTATTTCATTTATTGTTTATTATCAGTTTATTTAAAAAATTAAAAACTAATAATTATGGGTCATATTACTTTTATTTAATGGAACTTCGTTTATTAGTTTAATAATAATTTAAATAATTTATATAATAAACGGAGTTCCGTATATTAATAATAAGACATGTGTAGTATTATCTGTTTTATTTATTGTTTATTATCGCTTTATTAAAAAAATATATTTTTTTAATTTTTTCAGACATGTTTATTATTGTCAGTTATGATTAGTGTTTATAACCTTATTGAATAAAACTATAACTAAATTATGCTTCCATATATGTTTATTATTATAATTAGCGCCATCTTAATTATAAAATTAGTTTTTGTTTATTATTAAATTACAGGAACTTTGTTAATTTTTTATTACACAAATTAATAGTTTAAATAATAATTTTAATTATTAAATTATTATTTAAACCAATAAACAAAGTTTTCTAAAAATATAGGGCACTTCAATAATCACAATTATTTAAATTATTATTTTGGAACGTAATTTATTTTTTAAATAAAATGATAATAAACATGTCTAATTTTAAAAATCTTAATTTAAAATAAATTTTTCTCTAAACGCACTTAGAAAAAATAAACAAAGTTACCAAAGTTCCCCAATAGCCCTCGTATTATTATATTAGTAATAATAAAAACACACAATTTCAAAATTAATAATATTAATATATTAAATATATATGCACATTAATAAATAATAATCACTTAATATAAATTAGTTTTTTTGATAACAATTATTTATGCAGCTAAATATATAAACAAACAAATTTTTAATGGAACTTTGTTTATTTATCATATAGATATTATTTTAATAAGTATTTATATTTATTTATTAATTTATATACACGCTAAAGTGTGTATACACCAATGTATATGTGTATAGTTTTTTATTTCTATATAAGATATATTATTATATAATATTATTATTAATAGTACTAATAATTCATTTAAAGTATATTTTTGGTTATGATGATTAAATAATTTATTTAACTGTTTATTTGAATAAATATAATCAATAATAAAGTTGATAATTTTATTATGCGCAATAATAATTATAATAGAATAATATAAATTAAGCGTGTTTCCTTAAACGGAACAAGTTTTATAATCATTTATATTATATTATTTTTTATTGGAACTTTATTTATTAATTATTATTATCATTTTTTAACAAGGTTAATAATAAAAAGTAATTCAAACATATAATACTAAACATGTTCAGTCTATAATATAATTTAAAGTTCTGTGTTTATTATTATTAATAATAAATATAATAATGCAAAAGTTAGCTATTTAGATAGAATTTTATTTATATATTAGTATAATTAGAGAAAAATTAAGTTCTAAATTAATATTTTTAAAATAAAAAAACAAATATTATTTCAATATTTAAATTAAAAATAATTTTATTAATCTAAAATAAGATTATTTCTATTTAAATCATCTTCATTTATGCGATATTTATATTTATTATAAATATGAATAATTAAATTTATATCTAATTGTGGTAATAATGGTATAGCCATCCAATATTTTTTTTTATATAAAAAAGATTGTTGATATTTAGTTGGATATAAATAAGCTATAGATGTTTTTATACTAGTAATTAGTTTACCTAATTTTTTAGGTAATAAAAAATGTGATTGCGGTGGTAATATTATTAATAATTGTATAAATGGTAATAATGGTTCATTAATAGTAAATGGATTTAATGGTATTTCACAATTATCAAAATATTTATTAATATCATATAATAATGGACTAAAATCAAAAGGGAAAAACCAATGCCATGAAGGACATGTATCAAAATAATATAAAGTAATCCATTTTAAACCAATTATATAATTTTTAACTAATTCTTTACTAAAATCTTCTAATTCATCATTATTTACATTCCAATAATAATTATAATATCTTTGTCGTCCTAATAATAAATTATCAGATCCTAATTTAATAGGATCATTAATTTGAAATAATAAATTTTCTATTTTGAATAATTCTTTTTCATATGGGTCAGACTTATTACAATATAATTTTTGTGTTTTCATGTATTGATGTCTAAATATATTTTCTTCATTAATATATAAATAATTTATAAATAATTTAAAAAAATTAATATTTATATTTTTATTATCTATTAAATAATGATTCAATTGTTCAAAAGTTAATTTATATGTTTTTACTAAATAATCAATTCCTCCATCATAAATATCAATTGAAGGTATATGTGGTATAAAATCATTTCCTAAAAAATAACATATAAATATAAAATCATTTATGATATTAGTTTTATTACCTGTAATATTTATTATTTGATATATATTATTTTTTAAGATTTCTATATCTACATATATAAAATTATTTATTGTATTCATATTTAACTCTTTTGATTCTCTTAATAAATATAAATTTGTTGATTGTGAAGCTAAAGACAAAAATATTAAATCTGCATCTAATCCATATATAATATTAATTTTATCTAAATTATTTTTAATAAATTTTAATAATTTATGTTCTCCTTCACCAGGACTATAACATGATGAATATATAAATATTTTATCAAAATATATAAACTGAGACTCTATTTTTTTATGTAATTTATCCATAAAAATAGTTCCTGGAGATATAGCACTTGTATTCCAATAAGGAATTATTTCACGATTATATTTTTTTTTTATATTATCAAATAATATATTATCAGCTATAGTTTTATATCTACGGTGACGTTGTTGTTTCATTTTTGCAACTGGTGGAACTCCATCAATAGCTATATAAATACCCAAATTGGGTTTTACATATTCTATAAGTTTATTTATATATAATATTATAGCATCTATCATTTTATCTTCTAATAAATCATTATCTATATTTATTAGATTTAAATTATCTAATCTAATTTTATTACATATAGGATGAATTAAACAATTAGTATCTATTAATAAATAATCACATATTATATTTAAATTATTAATTATAAAGTTATTATTTTTATCCGATTTTTTCATTAACCATACAAAGAATCCTGGAACTCCCATTTATAATATTAATTAAATTATTGTATTTAAAATATTATTTTTTCATTTTTTAATAAAATATTAATAAATATATTTATTAATATTTTAATATTATATTAATTTAAGAAACTTTATTTATTATTTTTTTTATTTCCATAATTGTTTTCCTTTTCCACTATAACATCCTTTTTCAGGTATATATTGAGGATTATAATTATGCATTTCTTGTCCTTTTGTATTCCATAAGTTTTTTCCTTTATATTTTCCTTTCCCTTTTTCAGAAATGTATTGAGGATTATAATCGTATGTTTCTTCTTGTCCTTCTACATTCCATACGTTTCCTTTGTATTTTCCTTTTCCTTTTCCTTTTCCTTTTTCTTCGTTAATTCCTTTTCCTTCTTCATAAATATTATTTCCGGAACTTTTACCATATGATTTTCCCCAAAACATAGAATTATTATAATCATTACCTTGTACATTTTGATTAGAATTTATAATTTGTGTATATAAGTCAGGACGTAAAGGATAAAATATACAAATCATATTATCATTTTCTCGTTCAGATTTTATATATATTTTAGAATCAATACGACTATTATTACTACAAAAATCACGCCATTTCAAAGGTAAATTATTTCTTATATAAGCAAATAAACTTTTACATAATATTATCATATCAGATTCAATATCTAATTTATGTTGTATTATATATTTATTTATCTGTTCAGTAAGATTTAAATATGATTTATAACCACTTGAATGATCTTTACAAATAATATCTGGAAGAGAATTTATTAAATCTGGTATTTCATTTGGTATATTATGTTGTTCAAATATATTAATTAAATATTCTTGATTAATTTTATTATATTGATATCCCGTCGCTTTCTCCATAATTATATTTTCTCTTCCTCAGTAGTTTATATTTAGCTTGAGCCAAAATGGCTACGGTAATTTATAATATATAAAATGAAAAAACAATATATTTATTTATCATTTTTTTTATTATTCTTATTGTATTATTTAAATTTTATTAATAATTAGTTATATTCACATAAATATAAATATTTAATAATTATAGCCCTTATTAGTAGTTCTAATTATATTTTATATAATATAATCATGTTTATAATAAATTATTAATTTTAATAATAACTTTAATTATTTAAATTATTGGACATATTTATTATCAGTTGTTATAAATTGTGTTTCCTATATTTGTTTATTAAATGTTTCTAAGTAATAATAAAATTTTTTAGTTTCATATTTTATTTATGTTTATAATAAATAAAGTTATTTATTATAATTATATTAATTTGATAATACTTATAAATTTAATATTTGTTCATATAGTTGGTCTAACATAGTTGAATCAGTAGCATTATTCATTGAATTATATGATAATATTAGTTGTTGAAGTTTAATATATATTTCTTTAGTGGTTTCTTCTTCACATACAATCTTAATATTTGTATTAAAAATATTAAGTAGATCTTTAGATGTTATTTCTCTCATAACATACATTCTTAAATCTTTATGTCGTGGCGTGTGTTGTTTTTTTAATATTATTAAATGGTTTACACTATCTACACGACAACGTTCTAGTAATGTTTTTATCCAAATTAAAAACTCATCAATAGCTAGTTGTTCTTCTTCTTTTATATAGTCAATAAATATAGTATTTTCTAATAATAACATTATTAACATTTTACACTGATATATTAAAAAATTACATACCGAAGTAGTATCCTGAGTTCCCAAATATATTTGTTTATTTGTACGTGTTCGTATATATAAATGATTATTTATATCACTATTTAAAATACTTGTGTTATCAACTATTTGATTTATTATTAACTTTCTTAATAATAATATACTAAACCAAATACTACGTGATGTTAGCGTTTTAGTTATATTATTATCGTCTATTAATATATTGTTCATAAAAATAACCGCGTACTATTGTATTGAATGATCTTGAGCCAAAATGGCTACGGTAAATTTTATCCTAAGTTAAAAAAAATAAAAAATTGATTTATCAATTTTTTATTTTTTATTTTAAAATAAACAAAGTTAAAAAAATAAAAAATAAATAAATTATGCTTCTCATATATGTTTATTATTATAATTATTGCTTTTTTATTAAATTATTAATTTACATATTATACAAATTATTAGTTTTAATAATAACTTTAATTATTTAAATAATTAGTTTTTAATTTTAACAAACTAATAATAAACAGAAAAATAACAGATTATAATATCCTATTATTTATTTTTATATTATATAATAATACAAATAATAGGATCTGCAGTTATATACTAATAATTTATATAATATTATAAATAATATCAAGCTTAATTATTTTTATTTGAATTTCATACAAATTATAAAATTTCAAAATATGAATTTCAATTTATTTTCTAATATTTTTAAAATATTAGAAATTATATGTAAGTTTTATCTAAATTTTATAATTTTGTATATCAAATTATAAAATTTAAATACGGATATATTTATTATCATTAGTTTATTTTATTTAAATTTTATTTTAAATATATTTTTAATAAGATAATAATAAATACAAATAACTATATATTAAAAATAATGAGTTGTAATTTAGTTTCTAATATAATATTAGAAATTACGTTTATATTATTTTATATATTTTTTCTAAAATTGAAAATAATATATAATTATAATTTTTATTAAATTTATTTTATTTTAAATTACATTTTATATGTTCTTCATCTGTTGAATAATTATTCATATTATAAAATAAATTACAGTCTATAGCAGATTCTTTCATTAATTGTAGAAATTCTGAAATTATATGTTCTTTTTTTTTAGCAATAGACCAAATATATTGATCAATAGTTTTATTATCTTTATATTTTGCTATATATAAATATACATTAACTAATCTTTTATTTTTAGGTAAATCTAAGTGAGAACAAAAACGTACAGCCCTTCCCATTATTTGTTGGATTCTTGATTTATTCCAATATGGTTCCATAATATGTACTTGTTCAACACGTAATAATGAGACACCTTCTTTTATAGAAGGTGTACCTAATAATAATTTAATAACACTACCATTAGTATTTTTTTTTTGATTAAAATTAAATTTAATTTCATTTTTAATTTGTTGTGTTTCATCACTAGACCATGTTACATATCTTTTTTTTCCTTCACCATGTATAATATAATTTTTCCATCCATGACATTCTATAAATTTAATAAATGATTTTATCCCCCCTTCTTCTTTAAATCCGGAATATACAAAAACGGGACCTTCAGATTGATTAATTTTTTGTATTATTTTATAAAATTTTATAGAATATAAATTTATATTTTTTATTTGTAAATGTTTTCGTGTTAATGAATTATAACCTTCATCTCCTATAGATTTATTAGGAAAGGCAATATTAGAAATAATCCTAGGACCTAAATAAAAATTTTCTGATAAATTTAAAATATTTACATTTTTAAATGATCCTTTCATTAAATTATTATTTGAACTCAATGAAGTTAAATAACTTTTATATTGAAATGTACTCATAGTACATCTAATTATTTTAAAATTCACTTTAGGATAAGCTATAGGTGGTGCACCTCTATAATAAGATATTAAATTAGTTAATTTATTTTTAAATAATTCTTTATTTATAAGTTTATATTTTTTATCCATAAAATCAGTATTAAAACTGGATATATCAAAATTATCTTTTTTTAATAAATTCATAATCAAAGCAATCTCTATTGGGCGGTCTACTATAGGTGTTGCCGTTAATAATACTATTTTAAATGTACTATTAGATTTATAAATAATATCATGTAATAATTTATAAAATATACCATTTAACGATATCATATTTTGTATCTCATCTATTATTACTAATGTATTATTAAAATTTTTAATTTTATTTTCTTTTATTAAATTTATTAATTTATGATATGAATATATAGTATAATATTTACTTATTCTTTTATTAGATTTATTTATAATTTCATGATATTCATCATCTTCATAAGTTAATTTAGTTAAACGTTCTCTTTCTTTAGTAGTTATATATTCATCATTTGTACATAGACTTCGTAATTCATCTAAAAAATTTGATATTAAACTTGCCGGTAATACTATTAATATTTTTAATTTTTTTTTAAATTCTTCTGCTATTCTAATAGATGTACATGTTTTACCACTTCCTATTTGATGATATAATAATATTCCATGAATATTATCTATACTATTCCAAGGTGCTATTTTATCTGTTAAAATTAAAGGTAATAGCGTTTGTTGTGATTGAAGTTTATATTTTTTAGGCATGCAATATGTTTCCATTGTTTCATTATCATTTCTAATAATTTTTAAAGAATTGAATTTATTTTCTATTATACTCATATAAATATAATTATATTTTATTTTAACAAATTTATAATTTTAAATTGTATTGATAGAACTGTATTTATTTTATAAAAATATAATATTAAAATAATTAGTAATAATAATTATATAATTATTATTATTATTAAGAAATTAATTATGATTAAATTATACTAATATTTTTAAAAATTATATTCAATATAATATTAGACATGTTTATTATCTTCTAATATGATTAGTGTTTATTATAACATTATTGAAAATAATATTATAAATAAATTGAATTATAAATTTACGGGAACTTTGTTAATATTTATTATTTAAATTATTATTAAAACTAATACTTTAATTAAAATAATAGGAAACACATAATAAATAGTAAAAGAAACTGAAGATAATAAACATGTCCCACAAAATATAATTTTCATTAGAGAATGTTAAATAAATAAACAATATATAGTAAAACAATATATTTTTTATTTATTTTTATTTTTTTTAACTTTTATTATAGTCATATTTGACTCAATAAAATAATTAATTATAATAATTATTGTTATTTTCAGATAAATTATAAAAATTTCAGAAAAATTAAACGAAGTTCCAAAAAATTTATAAATCTTTAATTATTGGAACTTCATTTATCTTCATAGAAATTATAAAAAATTAAAAAAAAATAAAATAAGTTAACGAAGTTCCCAAAATATTTTAATTTATAGTTTAAAAAATTATTTTGGAACGGACCGTAGTTTAGTTTAATTTTTCTAAAATTTTTATAATTTCTCTGAAAATAGTAATAAAAATATTTTGGGAACTTCGTTAACATAGTTTATTTTTTTGAAATTTTTATAATTTCTCTAAAAAATAAAAATAATAAATGATAATTTATTTTATGATATTATTGCTATTTTCAGAAAAATTATAAAATATTTTAATTTAAGATTTAAATTAATTTCATATTTTTTCCAAAAATTTTATAATTTCTCTGAAAATAACAATAATATATATAATTCTGATATACTCCAAATAATCAATACTATTATATATATGATTATATAAAATTTAGATAATAATATAACATTTACACTGTTATAGAATAAAGAAAAATTAGAGTATTTAAATGATGATACAATTAAAATAAATAACTATATAAATAATAAATTTATAAATCATTCTATATGTTTAGATATTATATTAATAATAAACTTAGATACATATATAAAAAACTTTGAATCCCGAACTCTTATAAGCTTTAGAAAATATTTAGATTATATATCTAATCAAAAAAATAATATTATTATATGACATCATATAGACAAGAATTTTAAAAATAATAGAAATGTTATGTGTCAGATGGTAAAAATAAATGGATCTGTATTAGAAATTATAGATAATGAATTTAAAGAATATAATTTAGTGCATTAAACAGCATTAAAAAGGCTTCCAATAATTTAAAAAATGATAAAAAAAAATAGTATTAGCAACTATAAATCAAAATATTGATTCTATTATTTTTCCACATATAGAATTACAAAAAGAACTGACAATATTATATAATGCTATAAAAAAAATAAATATATTATAAACTATATAATTAATAATTTACAAATTAATCCAGAAAATATTAGATATATTAAATGATTTATACTCATAATATTATCTATTTAGTTTAAAAATATTGCTTTATTTATTATCTGAAAATAGAAATAATATAATTTTTTTAAAATATATTATAATTTCTAAAAATAGTAATAAATTATTATTGCTATTTTTAGAAAAAATATATTTTTTATAGGCATTTTATTTGAATAAATAAATATTTTGGAACGGAACGTAGTTTAGTTTATTTTTTCTAAAAATAGCAATAAATAAATATATTAATTAATTAGAATATAATTATTATTAATATTTATTACTGAAAATAATAAATATGCATTTTTATAAATATTTTTTAAAATAGATTAGTAAATAATAAAAATTTATTATTTACCCTCGTTATAAAACGAGGTCTGTACAAGTGCTAATCCGAAAGGGAAAGATGCACGAATGATAATAGTTCTCAGACAGCTACTCCCGCATACTTATGCCTCCAGTAACATCGCTCTTAGCTCGAAAATCTTAGGTGAAAGACTTTCAAGGTTTTCTTCAACTTTTTCAGGGTGATTAAGTTGATGAATCTTTGGCGGATGTACCTGGTCTGGATGTACAATCTTGTAAAACTTAAATATAGCCTCGTGGCGCTTGTTCACTTCTGCAAAGAACAGGTCGCGCATTTCATCATGTGGCTTTTGGCCTGTCTTGGATTCGTGGAGTGTAATTCTCTTAACTGCATCAGTCCAACGGTCCCATGACCCCGAAATCAAAGTAATCTCTGAGCCAACCTCAGGCCCAATGCCGAAGGGGGATGCAAAGTCTGTCAACTGGTACTCCGGGCAAAGATGCTTATACTTTTCCGGAATCGTGTTTTCGGGGATCTTGAGACAATGCGCAATGTGCTGGTATATTAACACTGCAATAGAGGACTTTACGATGAAAGGTTCCAGCTGACGAGCCTTTGACGGATCATGGTTCAAGTAAGCCCTCAAGATTCCCTTCTTTAGTTCCCTGCCTGCAACATGCATCACATCATTCTTACCTTCAGTAGTGAGGATCGGCAAACCATTGATCATGGCCAGCGCACGATTATAATCACCCTTAGAGCGGTTAATGTCTGCTCCAATTGCCTTGTAGGTAGCTTCCTGGGTAGCCTTGCAGAGCTGCGGATCTTCCATTTCACCGGCGTGCATTTCTCTTTCACCAAAGAGAACAGCAGAAGGTTTTTGCTCGTTGCAAAATGCTTGAGCGCAAGACCTTGAGCCAAAATGGCTACGGTAATATAGTAAAATAATAATAGACAATCATAAATTTTTTTTATCAATTTTTTTTTTTATTAGTATTTTACTGTCTTCTCTAATGAAAACTAATAAATATGTATGAGTTTTTAAAAAAGCATATAACATAATATTAAATCAATATAAATATAAACATACAAAGATTAATAATCATAATTATTATTTTTTATTAAAATTATAATTTGTAAAATATGTTAAGGAATATTTAAAAAATATAATTTGGGGTCTATTCATAATGCTAAAAATATGAAAACTCAAAAAATAGTATAAAAATAATAATACAAAAACTATTAATTTATAGTGGCGTAGATTTATTAATAATATTATTGTTATTTTTAGAGAAATTAAAAATAAATATAACGGTAGAAATCTTATTTATTCTTAATTTCTTTAATAAAAGTATGATTATGTTTAGTATAACTTTATAATATTAAAAAAAGTTATTATTATTGCTATTTTCAAATAAATTAAACCACGTTCCAAAAATTTAAGAAAAATTAAACTAAACTACATTCCGTTCCAAAATATTTATTTATAAAAAAATCTTATAAATGTGTTTTTTATAAAAAAAAAATAAACAAAGTTAATGAAGTTCCCATTATATTATTAATGACATATAAACGTTATTCCTATAGATATTATAAATCTGTGCATATTCTATTATTCTAATAAAATGCCTATAAAAAATATAAACAAAGTTCATAAAATCAATAATTTATAAATGGATAAATAAATATAATTATTATTTTGAAAATGAAATATTTAATAAACACAGTTAACAAAGTTCCCAATTTTTCTAAAATATTTTATAATTTCTTTAAAATTTTTGGAACGTGTTATTATTTCTTTAAAAATAGCAATAATTATAATTATTTAAATAAAAATAAAATATTCAATTATAATAATTAAAATATATTAAAAAAAATTATTAGATAATGTTGTTTTTATATTTATAATATTAAAATTAATAGTGAATAAATATAATTACTAAAATAATAATTATATTTATTAATCTATTTATATATTATTAATTTACAAAATATTTGGAACTTTTTTTATTTATATTTTTTTTAAATAATTTTAAAGTTTATTTTGGATACATAATTATTTGTTTGTCAATTTGTAATCTAGGACTTGCAAAATTTAAACTTTCTATATTATTTTCAATAGCTATAATAACTATTTCTTTATCATCTTGCAATTTAAAACTTGCATATTGTAAACTTAAACCATTATCATTAACTGCTTTCATAACTATTTCTTTATTATCTTGCAATTTAAAACTTGCATATTGTAAACTTAAACCATTATTAGTAACTGCTTTCATAACAATTTCTTTATCATCTTGTAGTTCGGGACTCACATATTGTAAACTTAATCCATTTTGATTTAATGCTCCATTAATTATTTCTATATCTTTTTGTAATTCTGGGCAAGCATATTGTAAATTATATCCATGAGCACAAACAGCCAAATAAACAAGTTCTTTATTTGATAATTGTCTTTCATTAGCATAAGATAAAATATTATATGGAATAGAATATATAGCATAGTACATGATTATATCATCATCTATTAACAAAGGATCCGCATATTTTAAATATTTTGTATTGTATTTTATTAATGCTATTAATATATCTCTATTATTAATTATTATATTTTTAGGTTCATAAGTAACATGATATGTCTTATCATGATAAATTAAACAATCTAAATATTTTTTAAATTCTATTAATGGTCTTTCGTATATATCTTCATAATCTTTTATTATAATAATTAAAATTATATCATTATCTAATTTATTATCTATAAACAACATATATATATAATTGTATAATATTCTTTCAGTATCATGTAAATAATCAAATATTATATATTCTTTATTTATATTTTTATAACGATAATCAGTACTACATGATAAATTATCTTTATCATAATATTCTCTTATATTATTAGAATTGTGACAGTATCTAATATTATTTTTAAATATAATATTAAATGTTTTCATTGGTTTTAAATATAAAATTATATAATTACATATATTTTTTCCAAATTCGGTCATATCATTGTGTACTGTATTAATATAAAATTCCAATAATATAATACCACTAATTGATTGAATTATTATTTTTTTATTTATTAATGCCTTAATAAAGTCTTTATTTTTAATAATAAATATCATGTTCAATAATATAATAAAATAAAGAAATAATAAAATAATTTATCATTTTTTATAACAATTAAAAATATTCATATTTTTAAATAAATTAAACTGCAGCATTCAATAGTTTAAGAAAATAATATTTATATTTATTCTCGTTTTCAGAGAAATCATAAAATATTTTAATTTATGGTTTAAAAAACAATTTATAATTTTAAAATTTTAAATTATTGCACTTTCAGATAAATTATAAAAATTTTAAATAAAATAAAATTATTATAATTTCTCTAAAAATAATAATAATCCATATAAATGAGAACTTTGGTAACTTCATTATTTATAAAATAAACACACTTAAAAAAGTTTAAGTTTCCGCCAAATAAATTTATTTTATATGTTTTTATAAATTATAAAAGATTAAGATTTTATTAATAATATTCTTCAAAGTTGTAGATAATTTAATAATAATTACAATAAACAAAATAAATAAAGCTTACATTCTTATTATATTATTATTTTGTTATTATATTATTGCTATTTTTAGAGAAATTATAAAAATTTTAGAAAAACTACAAAATATTTTAATTTATGATTAAAATATTTTGGATCCTAGTTTAATTGTTATATAATAGAGATATTGTTTATATCTTATGATGATAAATTAATGTTTTCTACTAAAATTTATAGAAATTATAATATTATATGATATAATTATAATATAATAACTAATAATATTATAAAAAAAAATGAATCTAGATATATTATTAAATAATAGAAAAAAATATAGTTATGCAGACAACAGTTATTTTTAAACAACTATACACCTATATAAATTTTTTAGATATATCAAATTTAGATAATATAACTTATCATACTAAAATAATATTCATATAATTATTTAATAAAAGATTATTATTTATTAATGCAAGATATTAATCTTATTAATGATTTAAATTATATTATACTTAAGATCCCTAAGAGGAACTAGCCATTGAAAAATAAAATTGAAAGATAAAATATATGATATTAAATTTTAAGACTATATTTTAATAATACAGATCAATAATAATAAATATTTATATATTATTAATAATGGGAACTTCATTAACTTTATTTATTATAGATTACTTTTAATATATATTTATTATTATAATTTATATTTTTTTTACACATTATACATTACAAATGTCGCTATATTTATAATAATAAAAAATATAAGCTGTATCATATTATTTTTTTATTAAATATAAAATCTTATCGTTATTATAACAATTTCTATTTTCATGATGACAAATAATAAATGTATGAAAATCCCATAATTCTGTATCAATAATATAACTTTTTAGTTCTTGGTTTCTACCAATATTTTCAATTATTAATAGACCACCCGGATTCAAATATTTAGAAACTGTATTAATAATATTATTATAGTGTTCAATAATATGAGTGCTGTCATCAATAATTATATCAAACATTACATTAGTTTCCTTAAATGATAAATCAAGATATTCTATATTATTAACATCAGTATGAACAAATTTAGTATTTTTTAAATTAATTTGTTTAGCGTTTTCTATCTTTTGTTTGTCAAATTCAAATGCATACACATTACACTTTTCAGAAAAATAACTATTCCATGTTAAAAGACTTGCCCCCCTGCTTCTATACCTATTTCTGCAAAATTTAAAACTGCTTTTTTGTATTTTGAAAATAACAATGAATATACAGCGGTATAACCTTTTCTATGCCCGCAACAAACACTATTTTATGCATAAGGAGCTTTATCTGTATTCATTTCACTACCAATTTTACATAATTCAGTTGTACATTGTGTTGAATCTATATATATAGTATTATCATATTGGTTTAACATTATTATATATATATATCAAACATAATATTTATAATATATTTTTTTATTCAATTTATATAAATATATTATGTACGCATGATAAAAAAAATAAATAAACAAAGTTCCATTTATAAATTCTACTTATAATAAACATATATTGGAACTTCATTTATTTTTTAATATTATAAATGAAAATATAACGCTTTAATATATCAAAAACTATTAGATATATATAAAAGATATTATTTTTATAAGATTATAATAAACACAAATCATAACAGACTTAAATTATATTTTAAAAAATATAATTTATGTTTAATAAACATTTCCATATATTATTTAATATTTATAATAAACTTATAATAAATAATAATCTAAATAGATAATAATAATAAACATGTTCTAAATTAAATAATATTAAATTTTTATAATTTCATTAAAAATAAACTATTATTATTTTATAATAAAATACTAATTAGTTGTGTAAACAATAATTTAATGCGTTTTTGCTAAATTCACATATATGTTCACCCAAAAATAAAATTCCTTTTGTTTTATTATGAAAATCTTGAATTAACTTAAATAATTTAAATCGTTGTTGGTTATCAATATAATACATATATTCTTCCGTATTATAATTATCTATATACTTATTTGGAATATATAATAGAGCTCCTACTTTATCTTTTTGACATCTATGTATATGACCATGACTTACTGAAGGAATATAATCATCTACATCAACATATAAATAATATAATTTACCATTATATGGAGAGGTGTCATTATTATAACCATACCAAAATAATGGATCAATATTATCCCCAAATGTTATAACTATTATTTTTTCAGAATACTTATTTAATAAAAAATGTACAATACCACCCTTATATTCACAATGATTTTCATATTTTTTAGTTGAAAGATAGTTTGTAAAATTTAAATTATAATTTTTATTTATAAATGGTTTATGTCCTTCTTGACTATAACTAGTTGTATAATAATATAAATGTACATTTGACTTATTAATAGGTGGTTCTATTAGTTCTATTTCAGGATGACATTCGTCCGCACTATATGCCCAATGAGGACTTCCCCATAATATCATATCTACATTCTTTGTAAATTTATTACTAATATTAAAACCATCTACACTGTAGGGTATAATTGTTATACCATGTAAATTTAAAAATTTTAAATTATCATAAAATATTTTTTGAATATTAGTTAAATCATCATTTATAGATTTATTATTTATAACAATATCAACGCACTTATAGTTTAACCATTCATAATCAGACACATACCAATGTTTATATTTATTATTGCTCTTATTATTATTTTTTACAGTTTTATACATACATGTTGTTATATAGTTTATTATTCTTCTCACTAATGAGTCCATTTTAATATGATGTTTAGGGTATCTTGAGCCAAAATGGCTACGGTAAAATTTATATTTAAAAATAAAAAATAAAAAATTGATTTATCAATTTTTTATTTTTTCATTTTTAAATATAAATTTTATCCCAAGTTAAAAAAAATAAAAATAAATAAAAAATATATAGCTTTGCTATATATTTTTTATTTATTTTTATTTTTTTTAACTTCGGTGGTTTAGTAAAATAATAATAATAAAATAAAAAATTGATTTATCAATTTTTTTTATTATTTTACTAATCTATTCTTAATGAAAATATTTTAAATAAAAAATATATTGGATATGTTTATTATCATTTGTTTCTATTACTATTTATTATCAATTTATTTTAAAATTAAAATTTAATAATTTAAATAATTGAGATTAATAAAGTTTCCTATTATTTTATTTATTGTTATTTTAAGAGAAATTATAAAAATTAACGAAGTTCCCAGAAAAATTAAACTAAACTACATTCCGTTCCAAAATAATTTTTTGAACCATAAATTTAAATATTTTGAAATGGAACGTAGTTTATTTTATTTATTTTTAAATTTGTATAAATTATCCGATGATGCAATAATTTAAGATTTACAAATTATTTTATAATTTTTCTGGGAACTTCGTTAATTTTTATAATTTCTCTGAAAATAACAATAAATAAACTTCGTTTATTAGTTTTAATAATAATTAAAATATTTAATATTATTATTAAAACTAATAATTTTGGAAATAACCAAAGTTTATGAAATTTCTTTAAATTAATAATAAACAAAAAATAATTTAATAATTTAATTTACACTAATTATAAATTATACTAATAAATATATATAATAAGCACAATATATTTAAATATATATTATAATTAAAATAATAATTATAAACAAACTTTAAATTACATAAAAAATATTATAGTTATTTTTATAAAATAATAGTAAACATCTGTTATATAAATTATTAGAATTTATATTTTTTAAACATATTGTATATTTTCTAAATTAAAAATAAATAATAAAAATTTATTATTTATACATTACATTAACATATTGCTATTTTATAATAGCGCATATATTAGAAAATATAATTTAGCTTCTATATACGAATAAACCACTTCATAATATTTAGGTATAATATTTATTTATTATTTCATTTACCATTTTTTAATTTCCTGCAAAAATTTTGTAATTTTTCAAATGTAAAAGTAGCGTATAAATCGGCGGCGTCATATTGTTCTTTGACCTGTCTCATTTCATATTTTGCTTTATTATCTTTTTCCTTGCATTTTATATATTGTACACGTAAGTCGGGGAGATATCCGATATACTTATTATTAGTTTGATAGAATGCTAGAGGTATATTCAAAATTTCATGCGGCAATTTAAAAATTTGAAAAATTTGAAAAATTATTTTATATTCCTTTATACGGAACTTTATACAATCTATAATGTCATTCATCACTTTAGAATTAAATTCAGAATAATAAAACTCTTTTAGGATGAGTATGTTTTTTATTTCTTTTTTTTTCTTGTTTGCATGGTAGTGTTCTAGTTGAAGCATCAACTGCGTATGGATTTTTTCTTGTGCCGTCATCAAATACATAAAAATGTATATGATTATGCACAATACTTGAGCCAAAATGGCTACGGTAGTTTAATAAATAATAATAAACTAATATACAATAAATTTATCAATTTTATTTTTTTTTTATTGAACATATTTATTTTAATATAAATAAATATATTTAATAAAAAATATTGTACTTATTATATATGTTTATTATACTAAGTTATAATTATTGTTTCCTTATTTAATAATAAGTTATTGATTTTTGTCAACTTTATTATACAAATTATTTTAGAAAATTAAAACCAATAATTTAAATAAACTAATATAATTCCAATATTTTTAAATTATTAATTTTTAATAAAGTTATAATAATTCTATTCATTTTTTAATTATTAATTTTTAAATAAATTGATGATAAATAATGTTTATTATTATCAGTTATAATTAATGAACTTTATTAAGTTTGTTTATTTATTATAACCTTGATGAAAATAAATTAAGTTCCAATTATAAATAATTGTGCTTATAGATTTATTATAAATTTATAAATATTGATTCCTTATCTAATTATTTTTAATTATTATTAATTTACATAAACTTTGTTTATTACATAAATTATTAGTTCTATTAATAACTTTAATTATTTAAAATATAAGACATATATATTATTGTCTGTTATAATTAGTGTTTATTAATAATTTACATAAACTTTGTTTATTATTCAAATTAATAATTTTAATTAAAATAACTAATATAAATAATATAAACCTCAATTAATTAAATTATTATTAAAGCCAATACTGTAAATAAAATAATAAGAATCTAAAATAAAAAACAGACACCTATAAATATGTCTATTAATAATCTAAACTATTTTCCGATAAAAACTAATAAGTTATTTAATTTTAAATAATTATTAAAAATCTAAAATATTTTCTGTCAATAGGAACTTTTTATTTTTAAATAATATTTTAGGTTTATAAATAATTATAATTATTGCTATTTTCAGAGAAATTATAAAAATTAACGAAGTTCCCAGAAAAATTATAAAATAAACTACATTCCAAAATTAATTTTAAATCAAAATATTTTATAATTTCTCTAAAAATAGCAATATTAGTTTTAATAATAATTTATAATTTTTAAACTTATAATAAACATATTATTAGATAAAAATTATAATAACTAATTACTGCCATATTTTATTAATTAATGTTAATTAAATATTAAAGCTTGCTTCCAATTGAAAATAAATATTAATTAAAAATAATAAATAAAAGCTTTAATTTACATAAAATTAATTATTGCGGGATATATTTATTAAAGATAATTAAAACATATAATAAATATTAATTAAAATAATATTAGGAAACTTTAAATTACATAAAATAATAAAAACTCTTAATATTTAATAAAAATAAAAAAGTTCCCAAATTTATAATTATTGTTAATATAAATTATTATAAGATTAATTTATAATTCTAAATATATTGAGAAAACTTTATTATAAATTTATAATTATTTTTAAAATTAGAATTAATATAATATTAAATTATAAATTCATAATATCTAATAAAAATTAACAAAGTTAGTTAACGAAGTTCCCAAAATTTATAATTATTTTTAAATATGTTTATAATTATATATTTTTTTATTGTTTATTATAAGTTTATTTAAAAAATAAATAAACATAATTTTCATTTATGATGACTTTATTAAAAAATAATAATTTAAATAACATATATTTTTATTTGAGTTTTCATAAATTTTGTATCATGAATAGATCCGATCAGATCAATAAAAAAATAATAATTATTATTTTTTTATTGATCCTTTATAAATATTTATATAATGCGGCACACTATTTTGACCTATAATAATACTTATTTTAATTTTTTATTTTTTATATTATTATTGATATTCAAATATTCAAAATCAAGTTTACCAGAAAAATTATGAAATGTCTTAAAACATTTATTGTTATTTTCAGAGAAATTATAAAATTTTTAGAAAAAATATGAAATTAATTTAAATCTTAAATTAAAATATTTTATAATTTTTCTGAAAATAGCAATAATAAATAATTAAGTCTAAAAATATAATTGGACATTTTTATTATTATATGTTTTATTTACTGTTTATTATCAGTTATTTAAAAATTAAAAACTAATAATTTAAATAATTGTAGTTCTTATTATTTTATTTAAAGTTCCTATTAATAATAAACAAAAATATTTTAATAATTAAAACTAATTCTAAATTATACTAATAAATATGTGTAGAAAGCCAATTTATTTATATTATTATTTTTAATAAGGTTATAACACTATTTATAATAGATGTTAATAAACATGTCTAATAAAAAAATATAATTTTTTAAATAAAGATATAATAAATAACACAAAAAAGAAAATAATAAACATGTCTTATAATAGAATAAAATAAATAATTAAACGTATTATTATATTGATTATTATTATTATTATTTTTAATAATATTATAATTAACACTAATACAAACATATGATAATAAACATATTCATTAATAAAAAAAATTGATAAATTAATTTTATATATGTTTATTATCATTTATTAAACTACCGTAGCCATTTTGGCTCAAGCATTGGTAACAATATTTTCCAGATATCACTTCTACGTATCCTGCCACAGTATGGTTGAAGAACAAAAATACATATGCGCGCTCTATGATTTTTTCTATATATGTCAATATCAAGAGGAAACAACATTAATAACTTTAGAAAAGAAGATCGCAGAAAATAATCAGTATATTGAAGATAACAAACACAACATTACTAAAGTAATAGAACAAATTAGAAGATCTAAAAAGAATATTGCCGATGCGGCACAGAATAATGAAAATAGTCAACTTAATCAGTATATTGAAGATAAAAAATGTTCTATTGCTAAAGCAATAAAAGAAATAGAAAGAATAAATCAGAATATTGCAGAAGCAAAACAAAATAATGAAAACTATCAAGAACTTATAAAAAACACTTGTCAAAAAATTATAAAGGCGAGAGAAAATAAAGAATTTATAAACAATATCTTATTTCCTGAATTATCTATAGAAAAAACTGATATATTAGGAATGTTTAAAGAACCAATGCGTATCGCTATTATTAAAAAATGTGAGTTTATTAGATGTGGATGCACACCTAATAAAGCTAAACCTAGCACATATTTTGATGTTAACAATGGAATGTGGGGATGTGAAATAATGAGAAAACTACTTCCTGAAAAATGTGAAATCTACACTCTAGATGTAAAAAGTAAATGTGAATTTGCACAATGTTGCAATGGAACAGACCCTACAATTATTATGGATAAAGTAGGAGTTTGTGGATGTGAAAATACAAAAAGAAAATTTATGAACATGTACACTGAATAAGAGATAATATAAAAACTTTATATAAACATTTATATATTATTTTTATTATCTTTTTTTCTGAAAACATTAATTAAATCTATAATAAAAATATAAGCTTGCTTTCCAATAATATAAAAAAAAATATAGATAAAATTTTATCTGATCTTAAATTTAAACGTTATTTTTTTATAATACTAATTCAGACATAATTATTTATTAATTTATTTATTAAATATTTAAGGTTATATTAGTAGAGTCTATAAAAAAATTATTAGATTTATGTTTATATTTATATTGATTTAATATAATTATATATACTTTTTCAAAAATATATATAATATTTATTTATTAGATTTTATTATTTTTTTTTACTAAATTCAAATACTAATAAAATATATATAAATATAGTGCATTAAAAAAAACTAAAATATTTTATATTTAAGATTTATAAAAATGTAATAATTAAAACTTTGTGTTTTTTAAACAAATATTAAATTATAATTATTATTATTAATAAATTTAATGTAACAAAATAAATTATCCAAGTTATCATAATTAATATTAAACATATTTATTATCGTAGGATTGTAGCTAATTTTATTAAAAATATTAATAATAATTCATATTTAAGACATGAAAAATTATATGGAACTAAACAAAGTTCCGTTTATTCATTTTATAGTTAATTTGGATTCTTAATTAATTTATTAATATAATTTTATTGCTATTTTCAGAGAAATTATAAAATATTTTAGAAAAATTATATTAAATATTTTAATTATACTATAAACAAAGTTCCACATGCAGAAATTTGTTTATTTATATAGTAGTATCTTATATAATAAATGAAGTTAACGAAGTTCCCCATAATAATATTAATTATTTATTTTAAAAATTATAAATACTTTAGAAAAATAAATAATAATTATAACTTTAATTTAATAAATTATTATTTATTTTAAAAATAAACGAAGTTCCCAATGTATACATTTTTAAACATCCTAAATGTAAAACATTTTATTTTTTTTCCAAACGCACTATATTTATATATATTCTATTGGATATAATTATTAATAAACGTAGTTAACAAAGTTCCTTATTTAATGAATAATTCACATAGCTAATAAAATTATTAAAAAGCAAAGCTTTGTTTATATTATATATTGTATAATTTATATCTTCTATAATATTGGGAATTTTGTTTATATTTTAATTTTCTGAATAGTGATTTCATTTCACAAAAACTAACTCAATGAGATTAAATTGAGGCATATACGGAGGTAAATATTTTAAGTAAATATGATTATTCTTACAGGAAGTAAAGCTTTATTCTTTTAAAAGTTTTGAATGATGGATTCTTGCATTATCATTTAATATAGTTTTATATTAAAATATTTCTAAGTTCTCTTCAAAAAATAATAAATAAATATACATATATATATTTATATTTTATTATATAGAATAAACATATTTCTATAAGAATATTACTTTTTTATTTTTAAAATTATTAATACAAAAAAATAATAATTATAACTTAATATTATCTTGTTTTTAAAGAAATTATAAAAAATTCAGAAATATTTATAATTTCTTTGAAAATAGTAATAATATAACTAAATAATTCCAGAAATATTCATTATATTTATCAAATATACCAATATCAAATATTAAAGCTTGCTTCCAATTAAAAAATTACTAATAAAATAAATAAAACTATCAAAGATATTATAATTTAAAACAAATAATCAAAGTTCCTAATTAAAATAATAATTAAAAGCTTTAAATTATATAAAAAAATTAATAATAATAACTATTGATAGAACTAATTATAATAAATCTTTATAGATTCATCAAATATATTTAAATTTAAAAATATATAATTATTATTATCATTAATAATAATATTAAATAATAACATGTCCTATAAAAAACTAAAAAATTATACATATATACATTGGTATACGATTGTGTTAAGCTTATAAATACAAAAAATAAATAAAAATAATTAAATTTAAAGTCAATAATTATATATTGTAATAATAAACATATAATGCGCAATTTATTTATAGGAATGTTTATTATTTTCAATAAGGTTATAATAAATATGTCATTAATCATTATTAATATTTTTATAAGGATATAATAAATAATACACTAAACATATGATAATAAACAGGTTCATTAAATAAAAATGATATTTAAATTTAATATTTGTTCTTTATAATAATAATATTACCGTCCAATTTTTGGGCAACCTTTCTCTAGTTTCTACTAGTTTTCTAGTGGATTCTTGACGCATACATCTTTTAGATGGAATACGATTGTGTTACCTGTAGAAGAGTCACAACAATTATAGATTATATAGGTGAACCTATCTGGTTTACGTGTCCGGTGTGCTTTATAATTGTTTTTTTAGAAAAGCGTACAAAATGTGGGCATGCTACTTGTATGGATTGTTATAAGAACATTGTAAGAACAAGGCGTACAGATTCATATGACTCTCAGTCTTGCAATAATATGTTTGTAACTGATAAGTTATGGGTAGACATAGTCCCTACGCCTTTACAGGAACAGGCCCACGAGTCACTGCTGTCTTCTACATACGTACTTTCTGTATCCTCATCTTTACAGGAACAAGCCCATGAGCCACAACATTCTCCTGCAGACATTCCTCGGGAACTTAACTTTAACGGGATAGTGTTTGTAAGATTACCACAGTTATATACAACAAATTCCCAAGATGAGTCACCACCTGCGCTACCGTTACAGCGATCATTTGCAATCGATCCATTTGAAGAAGAGATTTGGAATCTTTAAATCTAAGTATTTGCACCATACAATTACATCTACAATCCGCGGATAATTTCCTTTAATCTTCACATCAGTCTTTTGAACCCCCATTTATATGTCTTCTGTTATATGCCTAAATGACGCAAATTTAAATGGAAAATTATTTTTTCTTAAATTAAATCATCTGAAGCAATACTACAGATTCCTTGAAATGCTATATATTTGTACTTCAAAACTTACGTATTCTATTAGATCAATAAAGCAGAATCTACAGTATCATTTATTTTTCTACTCTTGATAAATATAAATTTATATTTATCAAGACATAGTTTATTATTATTATTTAAAAAATTGAAATTATAATAAATTAAATTATTCAATTTACAATTAAAACTAATAAATATATTATTGGTATTTTCAGATAAATTATAAAAATTTTAAATAAATAAACTACTTTCCAAAATATTTTTATTTAAGATTTACAAATAATTTTATAATTTTTCTGAAATAACAATAAAATTTATAAATAATTAGTTTTATGTAAAAATATTTTAGATTTATAAATATTTATTGCTATTTTTACAGAAATTATAAAAATTTCAGAAAAATTATAAAATAATTTTTTAAACCATATATTAAAATATTTTGGGAACTTCATTAACTTATTTTATTTTTTTTAAATTTTTATAATTTCTATGGGGATGCAACAATTAAAGATTTATATATTTTTTATAATTTTTCTGAAATTTTTATAATTTCTCTGAAAATAACAATAATAAGTTTTTTTCAAATAATATTAAAATGTATAAATAAATAGTTTTGAAGAAAAATTTATAAAGATTTATAAATAATTTATGTTTTTCAAATAATACATTAAATTTATTAATAAACATATTTATTATCTATGTTAATATTAATTATTAGTTTATTTAAAAAATATTAATTAAAAAATAATAATATTTATTATTATTTTATAAAAAATTAAAACTAATAATTTAAAAATAATTGTAGTTTTTGTTTATTTAAATTATTATAGTTGTTATTAAAACTAATAATTTATGTAATATAAAAATTAATAATAACAAAAATTATTTATTAATTATTGTTATTTTCAGAGAAATTATAAAAATTTCAGAAAAATTATAAAATAATTTTTTAAACTATAAATTAAAATATTTTAGAACGGAACGTAGTTTATTTTATTTTTTTAAAATTTGTATAATTTCTTCGATGATGCAATAATTTAAGATTTACAAATTATTTTATAATTTTTCTGAAATTTTTATAATTTCTCTGAAAATAATAATAAATAAGAATTCAAAAAATATATAATATAAACATATATAAGAAGCATAATTATTTATAGTTTAAGTTTTAATAAAATTATAATAAATAAGAATCATAACAAATAATAAATAAACAGTCTATATATAATTAAAATTAATAAATAATTATTTTTCTGCAAAATATTTTAAATTTATTAATAATTAATTATTTAGTTTTTTAAAATAATATTTTAGATTTATACATAATTATTGCTATTTTGAAAGAAATTATAAAAAATATAAAATAATTTTTTAAACCGTAAATTACAATATTTTATAATTATATTTTAAATTAATATATTGCTATTTTTTAAAAAAAAAATAAGAATAAATTAATAAATAATTAGTTTTATAAGAAAATATTATAGATTTATTAATAATTTAGTTTTTTCAAATAATAAATTAGATTTATAAATTAGGACATATTTATTACAATATGTTTTATTTACTGATTATTATCAGTGTATTTCAAAATTACAAAATAATAATTTAAATAATTAAAATTATTATTAACACTAATAATTTGTGTAATAAATAAAGTTAATAAATTTTCCGTAAATTAATAAAAAAACAAAAACTAATTTTATAATTAAAATGATGGTTTAGTAAAATAATAATAAAAATAAACGAAAATTATTTTTATTAGGGCACTAATTATAATAAATATATATAGAAGCACAATTTATTTAAAGTTTTTTTCAATAAGGTTATCATAAAAACTAATTATAACTGACGATAATAAACATGTCCATTATTAAAATTAATATTCTAAATAAAATAATAAGAACTACAATTATTTAAATTATTAGTTTTTAATTTTTAAATAACTGATAATAAACATGTCTAATAATTTAAATAATTTGAATAATAAATGACGTTAATGAAGTTTCCTTAAATTAATAATAAACAAAAAATATTTAATAATTAAAACGCTACTAATTATAAATTATAATAATAAATATGTGTAGAAAGCCAATTTATTTATATTATTATTTTTAATAAGGTTATGATAAACACTAATCATAATATATGATAATAAACATATCCATTATTTTACTAAACTATCCCTAATGAAAATATTTTATTCTAAGCTAAAAAATAAAAATATATAGCTTTGCTATAAGACATAAAAAATATATAGAATCTACATTTATTCATTTTATATTTAATTTGAGTTCTTATTTGATTTATTAATATAATTTTTAAAATATTATGTCTAATAAATTATTTAATATACTGGGGCAAATATGATATATTCAAAAAATAATAATAAATATTTTAGGGAACTTTGTTAACTTTGTTTATTTTAATTTAAAAAATTTAATCTATTATGGGAAAATGGAGAGGAATCTTATTGTTTTTTTGTATAAAATATTAATAATATTTAATCATTAATAATAATATATTTAAAACTTTTTTTATTTATTAAAAAAAGTTCAACCTTATAACAGTCTATTATTTGAGTTTTTATACCTCCTTTAATAACAATTTATTTATATCTTGTTTATTATTTTTCATATTACATTTTTTAGGTGTTATTAATTTGATTAAAAGTTTGTTTATTTTTATTATAAATTTTATTTCTATAATTATTATCTTTATCATCAAATTAAGTTTTTTATTATTTTAAAATTATTATTTATTTGAGTTTTATAAGTTTGGTATCATGAATAGACATAATAATATTTTTTTTTAATTATAGATAAACAAAAAGATATATTAATATAATTTATATATATATATATCAATGTGTATTTAAATGTGTTATCATTTAATTTATAATTATTATTAAAATTTAAAATAATAAGATTAATAAAATTTATATTAGAACTGAATTTATCATTTAACATATTTACATTAATTTTATAATTAAGAATAATATGAGGACCATTTATTATCAATTTATTTAAAAATTACAAATTAATAATTTAAATAATTGAGATTAACGAAGTTCCCTATTATTTTATTTAAAGTATTGTTTTTAATAATAATTTAAATGGGTGAGGTTCTTATTTATTCATTTAGGTAATATGTAAATTAATAATTAAAGAGCGCTATTTATAATAATAAACATATATAGAAAGCACAATTTATTTATAATATTATTTCAATAAAATTATAATAAACATACCCATTATTAAATTATTTAATATATAACAATTTTATAAATTTATTATTTTTTTATTTTTTATATAATTATTAATTATTCAGTAAATATATATATATCAAATATTAAAATTATTAGTTTTGTTATTTTAGTAATTAATAATATACAGTAACTAAAATAAATCATATAACAAAATTAAATAAATTTAAAAAAATAAATAACAAACTTATTTATTTTTTTAATATTATTTATATTTTTATTATAAATAATATATTAAATTTGATAATGTATTAAATATAATGAAAGTTAATTTTATATTTTATTATTAGAAATAAATTGATAAATAAAAAATGATAAATTAATTTTTTATTTGTTATCATATAATTATAAAATACCGTAGCCATTTTGGCTCAAGATTAAAAAAAACTTTGCTAAATTAAAATAAACTAATGGAATACACTGATATGATAAATATTATAATTTTAAATTTGATAGGTATAATATACGAATTTAAAATAGATAAAACTAATAATTATAATATTACTAATATATGTAATTATATTAATACTAAAATAATAGACACATTACAATTAAGAGAAACTTTTATAATTATAATAGACGAATATAAATATAATTATTTAGATGATCCTATAGAACAATTTATTGATTATTTAAATAATAAATTATTAAATAGTAATTCAAAAAATGATATTATTTTAACAGTTATAATAAAAGAATATTATGATGAAAAAAATAGAACTTTAATAGATTATAAAAAAAATATAATTAATCTTAGTGATAATTGGTGTACTCATACTATAAATAATGAACACCAATTTATTTTTATGTTACAACAAAAACCTTTTCATTCATTATTTTCTTTTGGACATACAGATTTGAGAAATAAATTAGAAATAATAGAAATAGCATTAAAAGTAAATGGATTAAATTTACGATATTTAACTGAAGAACAAAAAGATAATAGAAAACTAGTTTTAATAGCTATTAAATCGGACGGAAGAGCTTTAAAATTTGCAAGTAATAATATGCGTAAAGATAAAGAAATAGTATTAACTGCAATAAATACTGGTAGTAATGATAAAAATCATCATGCAACAGATTTATGCAATACTCGTGATAGTGAAGATTGTATATTACAATATGTAGATATTGAACTTCGTAATGATAGATATATAATATTAACAGCAGTTTCTAAAAATGGTAATAATTTAAAATATGCTATAGGAAATTTTTATGGAGATAAAGAAATAATGTTATCTGCAGTTAGTACTAATGGTTCATTATTATTTAAAGCAACTGAACAACTTAAAAACGATAAACAAGTTGTTAAAGCTGCTTTATCTAATAATGGTTTAGCTATACAATGTATAAGTAAAGAATTAAAAGCGGATGAAACAATTGTTATGTTAGCAATGAAACAAAATTATTCTGCTTTTTATTATGCAGATCCAATACTTTATAAAAATGATTGTTTTATGGTTGAAGCTATGAAAATTAAAGAATTATGTATAAAAGATGCAAATGATAATGTAGAAATAGATAGTGAATAAATAATTATTATTTTAATTGTATAATATTATAATTATTTTATAATTATTTTATGCTGTTTATTAATGAATTAATAAATAAAAAATATTAGATATAAAGACTTATGAAAAAATTATATGAAACTAAACAAAGTTCCATTTATTCATTTTTTATATTTAATTTGGATTCTTATTTAATTTATTAATATAATTTTTATTATATTATATCTACTTAGTTATTTAATAGCTTATTATATTTAGGTGTTATTAATTTTATTGAGAACTTCGTTAACTTTGTTTATTTTCATTATAAATTTTATTCCGGTAATCATCCCCTTTAATATAACATTTATCACCTATTATTGTTATTTTCAGAGAATTTATAAAAATTTCAAAAAAATTATAAAATAAACTAAGTTCCGTTCCAAAATATTTTAATTTATGGTTTAAAAACTATTTTATAATTTTTCTAAAAATAGCAATAATTTCTAAGAAATTTTTTTTATAATTTTTTTGAAAACATAAATAAATAGTGTATATTAATTAGTTTGTATAATAAAAAAATTATTAAATTAACAATAATATCTACTTTAAATATTATAATTAAAAATAAATAAAGTATAAACATAATAAACTTTAATTTTGTAGTATATTCAATACTAAATTTATAATAAAAATGATAATATTAATTTATATATATAAATATTTTATATATAATTATAATAATAGACAACAACATAGAACAAATATATTAGCTAGCAATAAATTATAATTTTAAATTTTCATCTAATAGTCCCAAAAATAAATTTAATATATCTATATATTTAAAAATACACAGATAGACCAAATCATGCAGAAATGGTCAGGCCCTTCATCTTCCTGTGAAGGTGATCGTGGTACCTTAGATGCTGAACATGCGGGCAATTAAACAGATCATCTGTTTCACAAACCCGCATGACATAGCTTCTTGGATTGACCCACTTAATCCTGAGTCTATGGAGTACCCCATTCCATCTTTTACATGCGGCGGCAAAGTGTTCACGGTCCTGTTCATTCATTGTGCTACCTTTGCCACATGAAATATGATACGCGCATGTAGCTAGATCAGGGTTACTACACAGATGAACCCAACCCGGTAGAGGTGTAAACTCTATGCTGACGAAGTCTTTACCTTCATCATAAACAACCTCCACCGTACATAGGAGTCCTTCAGTTCTTATCTTTTTAACGAGATACTGAAAATACTCCTCAGTAGGTCTATACCATCCGAATTTATCGGGCTTCTCCTTCCATTGATTGCCCTCATTGCATAGTTCCGTTGAGGCTTTATCAATCTGTCTAGTTAGTGAAGCCCCACGAACCCATGCACGGATGATATGTGTCACCAATAGTACTCCCATGGCTTTCATCATCCTTTGGTAGACTCCATTTCCTGGAGTGTTCGGCACATTAACAGCCTTTACTGTTAGAGAAAGCTTAGTGCAGTGCCGCGTCAAGGCTTGGATGAGTTGTGACATCAATAGTTTCCACATGAGTGGAAACGTTCACGGCAGTTGTGTAGAGTAAAATCTACACGAACAAGCGCTTGAGCCCAACGGGCTACGGTAAAATAAGAAATATAAAAGAACAAACATAAATTATAAAAATCAATTTTTTATTAGCCTAATTATAATTGGACGTTTTTATTATCATCTATTTTATTTACTATTTATTATGTTTATTTAAAAATTACAGATTAAAAATTAAAAAATAATAATTTAAATAATTGTGATTAACATAGTTGCCTATTATTTTATTTAACACTAATTTACTAATAAGATGGGCTAATTATAATAATAAACATATATGAAAGCATAATTTATTTATAGTTGAGAATCACATTTATTATTAATAAGGTTATAATAAACAATAATAAACATAAAATAAATATTATTATGATTTTATAATAAATTAAATAAAGATAATTTATCCGTAGACTAATTATATTATTTTATGTATAATTATTAAATTGCATTATTAAATGAAATAAATAAAGTTCCAAAATAGCTAAACATAAAATAAATATTATTTATAATGAAAAAGATTTAAATTTATTTTGTTCTGAAAATAAAAATAATTTATAATATTAATTAATGGATACAATATATAATAAATTTAAAATTATTAAAACAGATTACACTATTGATGAGATTTGTAATCCTCCCGAATTTAAATTGCAACCACAACAACTATTTCTACCTGAATATATATATAATAATATAAATAATATTAATGGATTATTACTTTTTCATAATATAGGATCAGGTAAAACATGTGCAGCCATTCAAATTGCAGAGAAACTTAAACATATGTTAAAAATAATGTGTGTATTACCAGCATCACTTATAGGTAATTTTATTAATGAATTATATTCAAAATGTGGTAATTATAAAAATATAGAAGACATTCAACAATATTATATAATTTATTCTCATAATTTATTTATTAAACACATAAATAAAAAAACTTTTCAATTAACTAATACTTTATTAATAATTGATGAGATACAAAATATGATTTCTGAAAATGGTATATTTTATAATACTTTAAAAACTCATATTTATAATACAGATAATTCTTTAAAATTAATAATGTTAACTGGCACACCAATATTTGATAATCCTAATGAGATTGCATTAACATTAAATTTATTAAGACCAAAAATATTACTTCCAGATAATGAAAAATTTAATGAAATATTTTTACAAAAATTTAAAAGTAAAAATACATCTAAATTAATTTATAAATTTATTAATAAAGATTTATTTGTTCAATTAACAAACGGATTAGTAAGTTATTACAAAGGTGCATCTATAATTGCATATCCAAAATTAAATTTTCAAACAGTTTTTTGTCCAATGGATGAATTTCAATTAGAAGCTTATAAAGTTACTTTATATAATAATAATAAAAAAAATAAAAGAGTTGTTATAGAGGATGTTAATGGTATGGAAAATAATTTTTATATAAAATCTAGAATGATATCAAATATAACATTTCCTAATCAAAAAAATAATAAACCAGGTTTTGAAGAACTAAAAAAAGAATTAACAATAGAAAATATTAGCACATTTTCAAGTAAATTTAGTAAATTAATAGAAAATATAAAAGATTCAAAAAAAATTTTTATTTACTCTAACTTTATTTTAGCAGGTATTCAATCTATTAGTTTAATATTAGATTTACACGGTTATAAAAATTATTTAAAATTTGGTTCAGGTTATAATAGATATTGTATTTGGTCCGGTAATGAAACTAAAGATATTAAAGAAAAAATTAAATTTGAGTTTAATAAAATAGAAAATCTTAATGGAGACTTAATAAAAATATTCTTAGGTTCTCCTGCAGCAAGAGAAGGCATTACTTTAAGAAATGTTAGAGAAGTTCATATTATGGAACCTTATTGGAATTTATCTAGAATTAAACAAATTATGGGTCGTGCTTTTAGACATTGTGTTCATAATGATTTACCAGAAAATGAAAGAATAGTAAATGTTTATATGTATTTAGCAAATTATATAGATGAATTCATATGGAAAATGGCAAAAAATAAAGATTATATAATTAGACAATTTGAAGAAATTATTAAAAATAATGCGATTGATTGTAATTTATTTATTACTAGAAATTCAACAATTACACGACCTATAAATTGTATTAATTAAAAATATTATAATATATTTATTTTACAAACACTTTAATTAAATAAAATTGGAATAAGCATAACTCCGTAATTAAATTTAAAAATTTATTGTAAATAATTTTTATATTATAAACTAAATTATAAAAAAAACATATGGATTTATAGACAAATTATTACAAATAATAATATATATGTTTACTATCCTCTATTTAAATTATTGTTTATTATAACCTTATTTAAATATCAATAATTAGTTTAATTAAAAATTAAAATTGAACATATTTATTATTATTTTATTAAAATTTGGATATGTTTATTATCATCTTTTTATTTACTATGTATTATCAGTTTATTTAAAAATTAAAAATTATTAATAATTTGTATAATGTGAAAATTAGAAGCCAGAATTATTTTATTTTTAATAGATATGTTTATTATCAGTTTATATAATCTATTATTTTATTTAAAGAAACTTCGTTTATTAGTTTTAATAATAATTTAAATAATTATTTAAACTAATAATTTTGGTAATAAACAAAGAAGTTCCCATTTTTATAATTATTTTTAAATAATTAGAATTAATATAAAATTAAATTATAAATTTATAATATCCGGCATAAATAATTATGTTTAATATGAATTATTATAAAATTAAATTATAACTCAAAATATAAGAAGCTTTGATAATTATTTTTAATTTTCAAAAAAATTAAAAATGTTTTAAAATTTTATAATCTAAACATAAATAATTTTACAAGAAAATATTTTAGATTAATAATAATTAAATTTATCTAAAAAATATATTAGATTATTTATTTAAAATTTATAAATAAGTATTTTTTATTGAAAACTATTATATGATATATTTAAAAAAAATATTTAAAAAAAACAATGGTCACGTTTATTATATTCTATTTCATTATCAGATTATTTAAAAATTAAAAATTAAAAATAATAATTTAAATAATTGTGATTAACAAAAATCTCTACTATTTTATATATTTTATTAGTTTTAATAATAATTTAAATTATATTATTAAAACTAATAATTTGTGTAATAAACAAAGTTCCCGTAAATTAATAATAAATAAAAACTAATTTTATAATTAAGATGGCGCTAATTATAATAATAAACATATATGAAAGCACAATTTATTTATATTTTTTTTCAATAAGATTATAATAAATATATCCAATAATAAAAATAAATATTAAAAACTTTATTTATTTATTGTTATTTTCAGATAAATTAAACAATATTTCAAATATTATAGAAAAATTAAATTATGTTCCAAAGTAATTTTTTTATAAATCTTACATTAATGTATTTTCAGATAAAATAACAATAATAACTACATACTCAAGAAAAATTATATGAAACTTTATTTATTTTATATTTAATTTATTAATATAATTTTTAAAATATTATGTCTAATATATTAAATAATTTATTAGACATAATATTAATAAATTAAATAAGAAACCAGAACAAATATAAAATGACTAAACGCAGTTTCATATAATTTTTCCTTAGTATCATTTTTATTATTATTTTACTAAATTACCTAGTTTCTAACCCAAATTTGGAACTTAGTTTATTAAAAAATAAATTTTATTCCAAAATAAAAAAATAAATACAAAATATATATATTTTTTTAAACTCATGTAGTTTAGTAAAATAATAATAAATATAAATGAAGTTAACTTTATTTATTTTAATTACTATTTTTAGAGAAATTATAAATTTAGTTCCAATATTTTAATTTAATGTTTACAAAATAGTTTTGGAACGTAATTTAATTTTTCTAAAATTTTTATAATTTATCTAAAAACATAAATAAATATAAATTTTATCCTAAGTTAAAAAAATAAAAATTATTTAAAATAAACTATGTTTCAATATTTATTTCAAAAAAAAAATAAAAAATAAATATTATTTAATTTATTTAAAATAATAATAATTTAAAATATTTAAGTTTTATTTTTACATACTACATTCAGATATTATTTTTTCACGTAATCTATTAGAAGCAAATTGTAGTGATTCAACATCTTCTTTATAAGCATCAAATACTATTTCTTCATCATCTTTTAATTCTGTGGAAGCATATTCTAATGCGTATCCATCTTGATTAACTGCTGTTAATACTATTTTTCTATTTTTTTTTAAATCTGTAGAAGCATATTTTAATGAGCAACCATCTCGTGAAACGGCTGCTAATACTATTTCTATATCGTTTAGTAATTCTTTAGAAGCATATCGTAATGAGTTACCATCTTGACTAACAGCCGCTAATACTACTTCTTTATTGTTTTGTAATTCTTTAGAAGCATATTTTAATGAGGAACCATCCTGGAAAACAGCTGCTAATACTATTCTAATATCTTTCTGTAAATTTTCAGAAGCATACTTTAATGAAGAACCAGTATTAGTAACTGCCGCTAATACTATTTCTCTATCATCTTTAAATTTGGTAGCTACTATTTTTAATATGTAGCCATACTGATCAACCGCTGCTAATACTAAGTTTTTATCTTCTTTTAATTTATCTGATGCATGAGCTAATGCCGATCCATTATTAGTAATAGCGGTAAATACTATATTTTTATCTCTTTTTAAATCTTCAGAAACCCAATATAATGCACTTCCATTTTGTTTAATTGCCACTAATACTATGTCTTCATCTCCTTTTAATTCTTCTGAAGCATATTCTAATGCATCACCACATTGTTTAACAGCTGCTAATACTATTTCTCTATTATTTTTTAATATATTAGAAGCAAATTGTAATGCATGTCCATTTTGTTTAACTGCTTTTAATACTATATCTTTATCATTTTTAAATTTTTTAGACGCGTGTTCTAATGCACACCCACAATAATTAATTGCCGTTAATACTATTTCTTCATCTCTTTTTAATTCTTTAGAAGTACAAGCTAATGCATAACTATAATGTTTAACTGCTTCTAATGTTATGTCTCTATCTCTTTTCAAATCATTATTTAATAATGAAAATAGTCTACCTTCATATTTGTTAACAATATTAAGTATTAAATATTTATCACGTATAGTTAAATCTGTTCTTATTGCGTTTTGATAACAGTTATCATAATTTAAGTTTTTTAAATAATGTTTATATTCTTCAAGTGATCTATCTTCATCATCATAATAATCTTCTATTATAACATATAATATATGATCATTTTTTAAATTATTATATATATTAGTTATATGATTTTCTAATTTTCTTGTATTATCATCCCTTAAATAATTAAATATATTTTCTTTGTTTGATACAATAAAAAATGTTTTTTTTGGTTTTATAATTGGTACTATTGCATTTAATAATTGATGATATATATTTAATAATGTGTTTATTTTACCATAGCATTCACCATTTAGAGAGCATATAAGTATACTCATATTTTGTAATTAATAATGCTTTATGCAAATGCAATACTTGAGCCAAAATGGCTACGGTGGTTTAGTAAAATAATAATAAAAAATAAAAAATTGATTTATCAATTTTTTATTTTTTTATTATTAAATAAACGAAGTTCCAAATTTTATCCCAAGTTAAAAAAAATAAAAATAAATAAAAAATATATAGCAAAGCTATATTTTTTATTTATTTTTATTTTTTTTAACTTCGGTGGTTTAGTAAAATAATAATAAAAAATAAAAAATTGATTTATCAATTTTTTATTTTTTCATTATTAAATAAACGAAGTTCCAAATTTTATCCCAAGTTAAAAAAAATAAAAATAAATAAAAAATATATAGCAAAGCTATATTTTTTATTTATTTTTATTTTTTTTAACTTCGGTGGTTTAGTAAAATAATAATAAAAAATAAAAAATTGATTTATCAATTTTTTATTTTTTATTATTAAATAAACGAAGTTCCAAATTTTATCCCAAGTTAAACAAAAATAAATAAAATATATAGTTTTGCTATAAAATTTAAAAAAAATATATGGAACCTATATTTCATTTTATATTTAATTTGAATTCTTATTTAATTTATTTAATACACTAGATCAAACATGAGATTTTTAAAAATAATAATAAATATTTTTAATTATAGGTATTATATATTTTTTAATAAATAATAACCAATAATATTTTAAAATTTCATTTATTGGTATTAATGTAAAATAAAATTTATAAATAATTATTTAAAATTAATAAATAATTAATTTTGCTAAAAAATAATTATTTATTAATAAATTTACATGTGTATAATTGTTTATTATTTTTAGTATTTATTATAATCTTAATGAAAATTAAAGTTTTACTAAATGGTGATTCCTATATATGTTTATTATAATAAATTTTACTTTTTTAATAATTAGTACTATCATAAAAATGATAATAATTTATTTGTTATTTATTATTAATTTTTATATTACGCAAATTATTAGTTTATCTAAAATTAAAAATAAATATTTATTGCTATTTTTAGAAAAATTATAAAAATTAACGAAGTTCCCAGAAAAATTTTTATTTTTTTTTAAATTTTTATAATTTATATGAGAATGCAATAATTTAAAATTTAAAAAATTATTTTGGAACGGAACGTAGTTTAGTTTAATTTTTCTAAAAATAACAATAAAATATTTATTATTTTTGAATATATCGTTTAAAACTTATTATATTATTCTTGTTTTCAAAGAAATTATAAAAATTAACGAAGTTCCCAGAAAAATTAAACTAAACTACGTTCCGTTCCAAAATATTTTAATTTATGGTTTAAAAATTATTTTTATAATTTTTCTGGGAACTTCGTTAATTTTTATAATTTCTCTGAAAATATCAATAATATATTTTTTGTTATTATTTTTTGAGAACTTAGTTAACTTTGTTTATTACATAAATTATTAGTTTAAATAATAACTTTAATTATTAAAACAAATAATTTAAATAATATAAACATCTATTATTTAAATTATTTGTTTTTAATTTTATGTGTGATAATAATTATGTTAATTTTTTAATTATTATTGTTATTTTCAGAAAAATTATAAAAATTAACGAAGTTCCCAGAAAAATTATAAAAAATTTATAAATCTTTAATTATTGCATCCCCATAGAAATTATAAAAAATTTAAAAAAAAATAAAATAAGTTATAAAATATTTTAATTTATAGTTTAAAAAATTATTTATAATTTTTCTAAAATTTTTATAATTTATCTGAAAATAACAATAATTGTAAACAAATCAATTATTGGAATCTTTAAATTACATAAAAATAATAATAACTATTTATATAACTAATTATTGCCGCCATGGTAAATTTATCAAAAATAAATAAATTATTACTATTTTCAGAGAAATTATAAAAATTAACGAAGTTCCCAGAAAAATTAAACTAAACTACGTTCCGTTCCAAAATAATTTTTTAAACCATAAATTAAAATATTTTGGGAACTTCGTTAACTTATTTTATTTTTTTTTTAATTTTTTTATAATTTCTATGGAAATGCAATAATTAAAGATTTATAATTTTTTTATAATTTTTCTGGGAACTTCGTTAATTTTTATAATTTCTTTAAAAATAACAATAATTTATAAATAAGTAGTAAATGAAAGATAATAAACATATTTATAATTAGTTTTATGAGAAAATATATTAGATTAAATAATTAGTTATTTAAAATGTATAAATTATTTAGTTTTTTTATTGCTATTTTCAGAGAAATTAAACTATATAGTTTATTGTTTTTAAAAATTTTATAATTTATCTGAAAATAACAATAAATAATATTTTAGATTTATAAATAATTATTTAAAATTTATAAATAATTAGTTTTGCTAAAAAAAATTATTTATAAATAATTAATAATTTATTAATTATTATTTAAAATTTATAAATAATTAATTTTGTGAAAAAATATTTTAGATTTATTAATGAAACAGTAATTTACCAATGATGTTATAATTAGAGTTTATAATAACCTTGCTAAAAATAAACAAAGTTAACGGAGTTCCCAACTATAAATAATTTGTGCTTCTTATATATGTTTATTATTATAGGCTATAATAATTGCTTTATTATATAATTATTAAATATTTTTGTTTATTATTAATGTTATTTATTAAAAATAAATATAATTACTTTCTACATATTACAAAAATTATTAATTTAAATTATTAATTTAAATTATTGAGTGTGTTTATTATTAGTATGTTTCATTTACTGTTTATTATAAATTTATTTAAAAATTACAGATTAAAAATTAAAAATATAATTTAAATAATTGAGATTAACAAAGTTCTCTATTATTTTATTTGAAGCATTAGTTTTAATAATAATTTAAATAATTAAAATTATTATTAAAACTAATATTTTTTTGTAATAAACAATGATAACAAAGTTCTCATAAATTAATAATAAACAAAAATTAATTTAATAATTAAGATGGCGCTAATTATAATAATAAACATATATGGAAACACAATTTATTTATAGTTAGGATCTCCGTTAACTTTATTTATTTTCAATAAGGTTATAATAAAAACTAATCATAATAGACGATAAAGAACAGGTCTATATTATTGTTATTTTCAGATAAATAATTTACCATTTAAAAATTTTTTTAAAATTTTTATAATTTCTCTGAAAATAACAATAAATAAGGATAATTTTTTTAGATTAATAATAAATTATTTGTGTTATTCTCATTTTTAAAAAAATTATAAAAATTTAAGAAAAATTATTTTAGAATAAAGTTTAATTTTTATAATTATTTTTCTAAAAAATAATTATAAATTAAAAAAATATAGAAAATTGATTTAAAGAAATATTATAATATAATATTACTGCTCCTATAGCTCAGTTGGTCAGAGCGTGAGGCTGTTAACCTCAAGGTCCCTGGTTC
>Ga0214923_10001058_pt1 | contig 40051 bp, 29 predicted proteins | sample LL1510_MetaG_FD_177993 | JGI IMG/M metagenome (GOLD analysis project Ga0214923, IMG submission 177993) | Freshwater microbial communities from Lake Lanier, Atlanta, Georgia, United States - LL-1510 | ecosystem: Environmental > Aquatic > Freshwater > Lake | place: USA: Georgia | collected...
CAGTATTGGTGGACGATTTAGTGGTTGTTCCCGTAGCGGTAGACGATGCTGATCCTACAGTCGTCTTGGAACCTGTTCCAGTGGTTGTTCTGGAACCAGTATTGGTGGACGATTTAGTGGTTGTTCCCGTAGCGGTAGACGATGCTGATCCTACAGTCGTCTTGGAACCTGTTCCAGTGGTTGTTCTGGAACCAGTATTGGTGGACGATTTAGTGGTTGTTCCAGTGAAGCTATTCATGACAACAGAAAGACTTGTAGAAGATACGGTATCTGTAGGAGAACCAGTAGCTACCGCTGACTTTGATCTTGAACCACTACCGGTGCTAGTAGCTACCGCTGACTTTGATCTTGAACCACTACCAGTGCTAGTAGGAGAACCAGTAGCTACCGCTGACTTGGAACCACTACCGGTGCTAGTAGGAGAACCAGTAGCTACCGCTGACTTGGAACCACTACCGGTGCTAGTAGGAGAACCAGTAGCTACCGCTGACTTGGAACCACTACCAGTGCTAGTAGGAGAACCAGTAGCTACCGCTGACTTGGAACCACTACCGGTGCTAGTAGATACCGCTGACTTGGAACCACTACCGGTGCTAGTAGGAGAATCAGTAGCTACCGCTGACTTTGATCTTGAACCACTACCGGTGCTAGTAGCTACCGCTGACTTTGATCTTGAACCACTACCGGTGCTAGTAGGAGAACCAGTAGCTACCGCTGACTTTGATCTTGAACTACTACCGGTGCTAGTAGCTACCGCTGACTTGGAACCACTGCCGGTGCTAGTAGGAGAACCAGTAGCTACCGCTGACTTTGATCTTGAACCACTGCCGGTGCTAGTAGGAGAACCAGTGGCTACCGCTGACTTTGATCTTGAACCACTGCCGGTATCTGTAGGAGAACCAGTGGCTACGGCTGACTTGGACCCACTACCGGTGCTAGTAGGAGAACCAGTAGCTACCGCTGACTTTGATCTTGAACCACTACCGGTCTTAGAACCACTGCCGGTGCTAGTAGGATAACCAGTCTTAGAAGCGCTACCGGTATTGGTTGCGGAACCAGTAGCTGCAGCCGACTTAGAGGCGGTTCCAGTTATTGTCTGAGAAAAAGTCGCCCCCGCTGATCGTGAAGCGATAGCAGAAGCAGAAGCAGACACAGAAACAAGTGACTGTGTAGGAGTCGACGCCTGCCCACCTACATGGGCGGCCGATAGAGCAAGTAGTGCTACGATGACGCGTAGCATCCTACATTAAGATATTAAAATCCCCTTAGACCTTTCCTTTATGATATATATTGTATTCAATTCCCGGAGTAATTCAATACAATAACATTTCACCGCCCTTCTCGTCACAATAACCTCTATAACGACGGCCGCGGATACACATTCGTCACATGATCTTTCGAAATCCCCAAGTACCGTTGCGATCTCCAGCAATAGCACGGAAACATCACTTCATGTATCACCTGGCCGTTCCGATACAGCAGTTGTTGATCCTGATTCAGAATGGGAAACCACGGCGAACTGGCACCTGATCCCACTGCCGGTGGCGGTACGTAGTTGGCACCTGACATCCGCACGCGCACCGACGCATCATATGCCTCCACCAATTCAAAAAAGTTCCACGCCTGCTGTTCCTCCGTAAGATTTGCTCCCGTCAACCGCGGTCCATTCGTAGAAGGATACGGCTGCTGGGGCCACACCGTACCTGATCCATCATAAATGTCATAGTCTGTTCCATATACCGTGGTCTGACCGCACAATGTCGGCAGAGGCGTCACGGGTCCATACGGATCACTCTGTGGACCTTCTCCCACAGCGTTCACTGCCGACACCCGCATCAAATACTGGATACCATTTGTTAGCCCCAAGAACGATAAAAATGTGAGGATAGTCGACTGTGCCCCTGACGCCAACAGCAAAGTGTTTTCATAATACGCGTAGACATTGTAATATAAAATAGGGAATCCGCCATCGTACTTAGGAACTGACCACCTCGTAAACACCGACGCGTATTCTCCCACCGCCGATAGTATAACAGGAGCATCCGGTACGTATCCAACACATACGACCTCACTGGGTGCACTCTGAGGACCCTCTCCTCGGTTATTCCAGGCAGAAACCTTCGCATAGTAGCATGTTCCAAAACTCAGATCCGTCAGAAGAGTCGTCAGCTGAGTACCAGAGTTGGTATCTACCACTTTAGCCAGTGCATTCGTGTCGGCATAGTACAGATAGATATAATAGTTCGTGAGTGGCGGTGATCCACCATTATTTATTGGTGGGATCCAGTCTAACTTAATCCGCACCCAGTTCGATTCAATATGGGTTATCGTTGGTGCGGAAGGAACCCCTACCGGCGTTGCTTGTCGGCTGGCGGGTTGGCTCTCTCCATTACCGTTGGATGCCGTCACGGCAATATCGTACAGTGTTCCATTCGTTAGACCATCAATCACCTGGGTATAGGAACTCTGGCCAGCGACAGCTGTAACAGAAATCGGGGGATATACACTCATTAATCCGATCGATACATATATCGTAAATGTCAGAACCGGTAATCCTCCATTATTTGTGGGTGGGATCCAGATCAGAGTGACCAGGCTATCTGCTGGAGTCAGAGAAGTGATCGTTGGACGGTCTGGTACTCCAGTAGGTGTTACACGCGCACTTGTCGCGGTGGGACCTTCTCCATTATTTTGATTTGTTGCACCATTCAGTGCGCTAATCTGAACATAATATGTGTGTCCGTTTGTCAGGCCATGGACAATCTTGAATAGCGGAGTCGCCGGCAGGAGTGTTGTCGACACTAAAGTGTTACCCGCACTGACATCGTATAAATACAGATTATAGTTGATTACAGTATCTCCGCCATTATTGGCCGGCGCGTTCCATACTACCGATAGTGCGGCATCGTTGGCAGATATATTGACAATCGTCGGCGCATCCGGTGGACGCATCGGCTTTGCGGTGGCACTGTGCGCCGAACGCACTCCTTGACCCACCTCATTCCAACATCGGAGTATCGCGTAGTAGAAGGTTCCATTGGTGAGACCCGTGAGTGTGATCGGTTGTGTCCCCGACGGAATAGTCGGTGAAAGGACAATCACGTTGCTGCTGGCATCATACAGATAGATTGTATTTTGAAATATGGGCCGCCCTCCGGACTGTGTTGGTGCTGTCCAAAAATATGTCAATATACCGTTTCCGTACATAACGGCCGTAAATATCGGCGGAAATGGTACAGAATAACTGGGATTCGAAAACGCACCGCTGCCGATTTCATTGATGGCCTGAATCAGAAAATAATACGGAACCGTGGTCGGTAATCTCGATATTACCGTCGTCAATGACAATTCAGAGCCCAACGAATTCATACTTGGATCCGTAAATGTTCCACTGATATCCGTATCTTGGTTCGAAGCAGCATTCACCAGTTTCCAGAAGAAAGAAGTAATCGGGACGGCTCCGTTAAATGGAACCACCCATGTCATCGACATAGATATATCTGTTGCATTAACGACCTTAATCACCGGTGGTTCGGGCGGTCCACGAGGATACACGATGCCGCTGAGTGCGTCTACAGATGTTCCGACGGCATTACTAGCCGATACTTTAAATCGGTATCCTGTTCCGTTCTGGAGAGATATGAAGGTTTCGGTATATGATCCAGATCCGGTGAAAGGGATTGTTTTTGTTTGGGTTGATGGATCCGTAGTTACCGTAAAGCGAGTGAGGGGGATTCCACCAGTTTCTGTTGGTGGACGAAATGTCACCGTAGCACTCTTATTCGCACCTGTGGCGCTCACAATAATCGGTGGATCCGGTGGACCGGCGGGTGTGAACGGGCGTGATATATCAAACTGGGATGGACCCACGGCATTGAAAGCTGTCAGAAATGCTGTATAAGTGCTTCCATTTGTGAGTCCCGTAACAGCTACAGAGGGATATGGAGGTTGCGGGGTCGGATTGTACGAAATATCAATCGTGACCGGTGATATCAAATTGGATACAATCAGCTCCAAATATAAAATAGGGCTGCCACCATCCGTCAGCGGATTCCTATAAGTAATAACGGCAGAACGATTCCCTGGAGTGATCGTTACAAAGGCGGGTGGTCCCGGAACTCCCGCAGGAATCGCCTTCAGAATATTGGAAATAGGCGAAGTTCCGATGATGTTTGTTGCCGTCACCCATACCGAATAGGTGGAGCCGTTCGTCAGTCCCTTAATCGGAATACTCAGACCAGTTCCCGACGCATCCGTATGAACCGTGGCGCCTGACAGTTCGGCGGAGGCGGTATAATACAACACCGGATATCCTCCTGTATTGGCGGAAGCACTATAGTTTGCCGTAATTTGCTGGGAGCTGACATCCAACCGATTCAGCACAGGAGCTAATGGAACTGCTCCCGGTATAGCCGACGCTGTCGTGCCAGGAGAAGGACCGGCATCATTCGACGCAGTTAACAACAGATTATAGACCGCGCCGTTGATGAGTCCTGGAATGGGATACGAAGTGGTTCCCGCGGGAAGTTGCCACTCGTTCGTGTATATGCTCCCCGTGGTTCCTCCAGAAATATCCAGCGTGTAATAAATCAGTGGGATCCCGCCCAGATTCGCCGGCGGAGTTATCTGGGCCGTTATCCGTGAATCGCCGGGGGTCGCAACGAGTCCTGGTGGATCCGGCGGATTCGCTTCTAATGCACGAACGACGACCACATCCATCGTTCCATTTTTCCCATTTTTCCTTCCACCCTGAATTGTACCGAATGTATCATAGGCAACATACATGTATCCCGATGCATCGACCCCAATACTGGCACTCTCATCGGCTCCTTCTGTATTCAAAGATGCTGTCTGAGATGCCCATAACAGTTTGCCATTTGTATCGTGTTTGACCAAAACAATATCAGACGCCCCTTTACTGGTTCCATTGGCGATTATACCAAATGCAGTAAAACTACAAATCACATTTTTATATCTATCGATCGTGAGGGTGGGAAGACTATTGGAGATCGGTGTATTGAAACTGTTATTCTGCCTCAACCATAGGAGCGATCCTCCAGAAGATAGTTTGAATATAACAATATCTGTGCTACCTGGTAAGCTCGTTTTTGTTCCTCCTGGAGCTGTTCCGTCTGTCTGGTAAGCGACAAATATATTATTATCCGCATCGGTTACGATACTGGGATACTTGTTATTGCCAGTTGAGTTGAACGCTGTTAAAGACTGCCATACGGATATATAGATCGGTGCGTTCGGATCTATTCTAAAGATAACAATGTCTGTGGTGCCCGTCCTTGTTTGACCTGGAACGGCCCCCGTTGTGTGATAGGCAACGATGATTTTTCCTGAGGTATCCATTGTGATGCGTGGATACCAATCCGATGCTGATGTATTGAAGTTCGGATTTTGGGAAGAAAATAAAAGGCTTCCATTCGTCATATTGTATATCTGCACCGCAATATCGAACCCTCCTGCATTTGTTCCACCTCCACCAGAAGCATCTCCTGATGTCATGAATGTGATGCACGCGTTCGTTGCTGAACCGGGAACTGCAACAACCGATGGAAAAATTGATTGGGCTTGCGTCAGTACATTGACAGTGCTAAGCACGGTGCCTGACTCTGGATCAATCTGAACTATCGCCGGCAAAACAGTACCGGTAAATCCGAACGCGACGACCAACTGCAGTCCATTATAGGATATCGATGGATTGCGTGCTCCTGGAAAATCCGTGAGCTGTCTTCTCCATTGAACCGTACCCGTATTATTCAACTTAAATACCACAATATTGGTTGGATTTCCTGTCGATGAATCACCGCTGCCGTCCGTAAAATACGCAACATAGCTGTTCCCCGCAGAATCTACCGCAATCTGTGGATCCTGATCGGATCCTGAGGTATCAAACAGCGACGACTGTTTCGCCCAGATGGTTACCGGTTTCTGCGAAATCCACTTGCTAAACACTCTGTAATATTTTATAGAGTATACCCATGTGGCATTGTTATTGTCTGGTTAATACAGACCCTGGGCGTCAGAGAACATATGTTGGAGCAACCACGGATCCGGCGCGGCGACTTCGGCAGCACAATGGCGAACTGGTCGGCGGGGCGCGGGCAACACAGGGAAAGGCGTGGCGGCGATGCCTCTTAGTCGGCGGCTTCGGCGGAGAACGGGAGGCACTTCGGTTTGAGTGGTGGTGGAAACGTCTATCACGCGGAGCACCGGGATCTCCTCTGGAGGCGCGTCTTCATGCTCTGTCAGGACTGATGGCGGATTGGCCACAGCAGGGCTACACCTCGGAACTGGTGCTGCTGGAGGAATCCATCTGATGTGTCTGGCACAACGGTGCGGCGCTGAGGGATTCTGAATTCGTTGGTTAGATACGCGTTTGCAGCCATCTACACTGCAACGGTAGGCGACCTGGCAACCGCGGCGTATCTTGTTGGCCATCCAGGCGGCTGATGCTTCGTCGAAATCCATTCTGTTTATACTAGTCTTGCCCCTCAGGCATGGTGGTTATGAACGGGTTTCAACTTTTGGGGTGGTTAAAGAAAATGTCTAGGTCGCTCCATCAATTAGTATATTTACGAAGACTATTATCATTAGAAATTATCTCTTTCATTCTTAAATTCTCAAGTGCAGAGCGATATTCTCTTACATTAGTTGCAGCCTTTGCCTCCTTCTTGAAAAGCATTCCAGCATTGTTATGATTCTTAAGAGCATCTGAAGCATCTTTTCCAGAAAGACGAACATTACTTGCTTTAGCACCGTTAAATCGTTTAGAGTCAGTAGGCATCTCTTATACCTATAACCTTAGTTAATTTATATGTGTCAACTTTGTGTCTCAACTATTCCACATAGTTCAGACAGAAATAATTGCCAAATCGGTTGGGTAGTTCGCAACATACACCACTTTAGTTGCTGTAGGCAAGTCCACCCATGCCCGACATGATGCGCAGCACGTTGTAGTTCGTGGCGTAGATGCGGTTGGACACGTTGGTCACCGGCGATGTGCCCGAGTAGCCCGTATCCGTATCGGCCTTGAACGTCTCCGGCGTCAGCGTCAGGTTCAGCGTGGCATTGTCGATGCGGGAGAAGTTGCAAGAGCCAGACGGCTGCAGGTCCTCCGGCTTCAGGGCGAAGCTGTACACGTTGATGCCCACCGACGGGGAGTTCGTGTGGTGCTGGAACGGCTGTACGAAGTTGAAGTAGCTGCCGTCGCGCTCCGTGAACCGGTCCTGGCCGTTCAGCTGGATCTTGGCGACCGCCGTGGGGTTGCCGCAGTTGAGATCCGTGTAGCAGAACGGGCTGTTTTTCTTGGAATTGCAGTCCTGGTAGACGGGGTTCTGGACCACCCACACGATCTCCTTGCACGGGTGGTTGAACTGCATGCGGATCTTGTTGGAGGTGGAGGTCAGAGACTCCGCACCCGTGAACTGCAGCTGCTCAATGAGGTACTCGTGGGCCACCTGGGCGAAGCGCCGGCGCTCCTCCGTGTCCAGGTAGACATAGTCGACCCACAGAGAGCAGGCGACCAGGCCCTTATTGTTGACGGAGTTGACCGCTTTGGCGGCGGTGTCGCCGGCACCCACATTAACCAGGTAGCGCACATCCTGGAAGTCGACGTTGATCTTGACCTCGTGGTACTGGAGGGCAATCAGCGGCAGCGCCAGGCCGGCGTGGCGGGAGAACCAGAACTCCAGAGGGATGTACAGCGTCGTCTCCGGCAGGCACTTGAGGTCGCTCGACAGCTCCACACCACCCTTGCAGATACCAGCGTAGACATAATCCACATCTGGAACAGAGGTACTGGACGACAGATCCTGCAGTGCGGGGGCGTTGTTGAAGGCATCGAAGCCAGGGGTGTTCACCAGCTCAGAGGCCTGGGCCACCGTGCAGCCCGCATCCGACGCGCAGGCATTGCAGTCACCGCCTTCACCCTCAACGGGTGTCTTAAGAGTCAGACCACCGATCGCGTTTGTGATGCGGTTGTAGTTCAGCTGCTTGCCCGACGCCAGAGTCAGCTCATTCCAGATGTACAGCCACTCACCGTACTGGCGATCGATCAGCTGGCCGCCGATCTCGACCTCCACCTGCTCCACCAGCGCCTGGCCGATGTTGCGCACCCAGCCGAACTGAGTCACATCCCAGTCCTTGAGGTCCTTGGTAGACACCGACGGCAGAGTGGCCTGGAGGTAGACCTTGTGGATCAGGTCACCGTTGCGCGCAATCGTGCACTGCACGCGCTTGCCGAAGTTCGCCACACCGTTGAACGTCTGCTCAATGGACTCCAGCGCGAAGTTGGAGTGGCGGCGGTACAGCTGCTTGAAAAAGGTCACCTGCGGGTTCGCCGTCAGGTAGACATCCTGTGCGCCATAGGCTACGAGCTGCATAAGTCCACCGTTGGTCATTCTGATACTCTTGCCGGAGAAAATTTTTCGGGGGACGCCGGGAAAAAGAATCTTCTGGTGCGAATCATGACGCATTCTCATGCCGTAAATATGTGGTTCGGATGACGGGTTATATCGCAATTATGACGTAAAAAACCAACATAACCCTCTAATTTGCATACGCCAACCCTCCCATTCCTGCCATAACCCGCAAAACATTGTAGTTTGTCGCATAGATCCTTATCTTACAGGTGTTTCCATTTCCGATCGTATTCGGCGTCAGAGTCAGGAACAGATTGGCATTGTCGATCCGTGAAAAATTGGCCGATCCAGAAGGTTGATGATCTTCAGGATTGAGAGAAAAGCTGTACACATTGATGCCGACCGACGGGGTCGATGTATGGTGCTGGAACGGCTGGACCACATTGAAATACCGGCCCTCCCGCTCTGCGAACCGATCCTGACCGTTCAGCTGAATCTTGGCACTGACGGTGGGATTGTTCCCGGCCATGCCATTCAAGGTTCCGACGGCATATCCTGACTCCAGAACCGCCCGATCCCAATAATCCGAATAGTTGAACGGCTGCTGACCCTTCCACGGATCCACATCGGCCGGCAAACAGCTCACAAAGGAATCCCGCTGGACAACCCAGACCAGTTCCTTGACAGGATGGCTGAAGTTCATCTTGATGCGGTTCGCGCTGGCCGTCAGTGACTCATCTCCGGCAAACTGGAGCTGCTCAATGAGATACTCGTGCGCAACCTGGGAAAATCGCCGCCGCTCCTCCGTATCCAGATAGAAGTAATCCACATAGAGCGAACAGGCCACCAGACCATAGTTGTTTACCGTGTCCAGCACCGTGGGATTGTTTGTCCAACAGAGATTCCGCAGATCCGTGAACTCCAGATTGATCCGCACATCGTGATACTGGAGCGCAATCAGAGGCAGCGCCAGACCCGTGTGTCGGCAGAACCAGAACTTCAGTGGTATATACAACGTGTATTGCGGCATACAGCTGCGCGCTTCCATACTGGTATGCGGAACACTGGCGACGCAATCGTTGGAACATCCGCCGTCCGGTCCCACATTCGTAATCAGATTCGTCAGCTCCGGCACATTCCCGATCATGTCCATGTAGGCCGGTTGCTTCCCCGGCGGCAGCGTCAACTCGTTCCAGATATGCATCCAGTCGCCGTACTGAATGTCGATCCGCTGTCCGCCAATCTCAATGTCCACATTATTGATGAGATTTTCACCGATATAGTTCAGCCAACGGAACTGTGTCCCGGATGTATCTCCCGCAATGGCATTCAGATCCACGGAGGGCAAGGTTGCCTGAACATAGATCCGTCCAATAAGATCGCCATTGCGGGCGATGGTGCACTGTACCCGGCGTCCGAAGTTGGCCACACCGTTGAATGTCTGCTCCACGGACTCCATCGCAAAGTTGGAATGCCGGCGATATAACTGTTTGAAGAATGTTACCTGCGGATTCGAGGTAAGATACACGTCTTGTGCGCCATACGCGACTAACTGCATCAATGCGCCCCCCGTCATGACTACTATTTCACAGAGTGAAAATAATCGCATTCAATACGCGGAACCCGGCTAAAGCAGACACCCAACGCCAAGATATAGATGTCCATTCGGGATGTATTGCGCAGTGAAGAATTTATTTCGTCCATAACCAGCAACAAGGCCACGACATTAGAGGCGCATCATCAGGCGCGGGTTCGTGATATGCAAGAGCACGCGGCCAACATCGGTACGCTGCGTTCTGAACTGGATCAGAAGAAATCCCAACTGTTGGCGACGAACCCATTATCCGATGAGTGGCGCATCGTGAAGGATCAGATTGATGTGCTACAACGACGCATACAGTCGCTGGAATCCGACGATGATCGTCTGAACTATTTTCTGAATGTGGGCGATATGTTGTTTCAGTATTACGAAGCACAGGAATCCGTTGCGAAGGGCGAACGGTTGCGGACTCGGGCCATGCCGGCGAACCTACCGGCCAACTCTGTGTTGAGCTATTTTTCAGAAACGGCTGCGGAGAAGGCCGAATACGACGCGGCCGATGCAGAAGAGGCCGAAAAGGCCGAAAAATCCGGTCTAAGCACCGCGATCCGACATATTAATGTGGAAGAAGGAATGAGTCGCGACAAAATGCTGGAGCGATATCTGGCGGTGGTCGATCCGTCGGCGATTAAATCGGGAGTTATGCCCGGCTCCGGCATCGAACCCGGCTGGGGAACGTGTCGGACATGCGGCGTAGAGATGACTTTTTATCAGAACGAAGCCATTCTGGGATGTCCGCGCTGCGGAACAGAAGAGTTCATGCTGATTGATTCGGAGAAGCCGAGCTATAAGGATCCGCCACGGGAGATCACGTATTTCGCGTATAAGAAGATCAACCATTTCAATGAATGGTTGGCGCAGTTCCAGGCCAAGGAGAATACCGATATTCCCCAGGAGGTCGTGGAGTCCGTTATGCGCGAACTCCGCAAAGAGCGAATTTCGGAGCCCAAGAAAGTAAAGAAAGAAAAGATTCTGGAGATTCTCCGGAAACTCAAGTACTCCAAGATGTATGACCATGTGCAACAGATCAAGAACCGCATTCAGCACCAGATGACAAATCTGACGCTCAGCAAAGAGATGGAGGAGAAACTACAGCACATGTTCCGCGAAATCCAGCCGGCGTTCATCAAATATTGTCCGTCGTTTCGTTCCAACTTTTTATCGTATCCGTATGTGCTGTTCAAGCTCTGCCAGCTGCTGGAAATGGATGATTATCTGCCGTTCTTCCAGCTCCTCAAGAGCCGTGAGAAGCTCTACCAGCAGGATCAGGTGTGGCAGAAAATATGCGGTGAAATGCGGTGGGAGTTTATTCGATCTATTTAGCCCGACGGAGCTATACGGATCTACACGGATAAGACCAGACAGCCAAACATAAATAGACTGATCGCGCCGATCTGGAGCGACGGAGATACATAGATCATACAGAGCCACGCCAGCGTAAACCATACCAGACCATACAGAGAGTCTCCAATGGGCGCGGATATACTGACATCGTTGGTGTAGCGCCGGAAGAAATCGATGTATTTGCCCGACCAGCGTGGGGGCCACACTTGTAGGAGCTCATACCATGACAAATCACCGATCCACTGGATAACCAGAAATACGGCGAATCCGACGATGAATGTGGGCGGGATCCGTGTCCAGACAAGGGGAATAATCGTCAGCGCGGCCATGTACAGAAATGTGCTATAGATATAATCTCCGAACGCTACCATCGCAACGGGAGTTCGGGTGGCATCATAGTATTCCGCCACTGTTTTGCTACGACTCAGTGCCGGTATAACAAAGTACGATATAGGTTCCATCACGGCGAAGGCGGCGGTCCAGGCCAGAAGACTCTGGGGTGTAAACTGCCACACCGACATCCTCTCTCTGGAGATCAGGGCTAAAAGTTCTGGCAGAGGAACAGAGAACAGGAGTCCGATATGACGACGATTGCGGCATTCGATCTGGGAATCAAGAATCTCTCTCTGTGTGTTGCGTCCTTTGATGGCAGCGGTGCGCTTGCGGAAATCCATCGGTGGACGAACATGAATCTGTTGGCCGGCGGCGCCGAAAGTCAAACGCAGACCCGTTGCGCATGCGGAGGACCGGCGTCGTGGTCTTCTCCTGATTCTTTACTGTGTAAGCGTTGTGCCAAGAAATCGGCGTTGCCTCCGCTGCTTCCGTCGGACATATCGGGAAATACTCTGGCGGTGTGGCGGATGTGGGCGGTGGGTCATGCCGCGCTGTTAAGTCTGGGTGCCGAAGCGGCGATACGGAAAGCGACGAAGGTGGCGATTATGGAGGCCGCCGCCAAAGTGCGTCTGATGCCCTACAAAGCCAAGAAAGCCACCGGTGTCTCTCTCCAGGATGTGCTGGCCGGAATGGAAACTGCTCTGACGGCGGAGCTACCCGTGATCGCCAAAGCCGCGAAAGTGCGGATTGAGAATCAGCCGTCGGAATTTGCGCCCCACATGAAATCCGTACAGATGATGTTGTTTGCGTTGGTGTCTCATCGGCTGCGCGTAGAGCATGGCTGGACCGGAAGTATAGAGTTTGCCAATGCGTCGGTCAAGACGAAGGGCACCGACGCTGGCACTGGAAAAGACGCGAAACGGTCGCGCAAGATAGCGGCGATTGAGAAAGTCGCGTCATTGCTGACGGCTGCTGGTTCTGCTGGTTCTTCCGCGCGGATGCATCTGACGTGGTGGCAGACGCAAGCCAAACAGGATGATCTGGCCGACGCGTTTTTGATGTGTTCCGATGGAAGTACAAATACAAAGGCAAAAGAAAAGGCAAACGCAACCAGCGTTTGAGTGGGGGAATAAAGCTCTGTAATCTGGTTAAGGTATGAGTGGAGTACAGTTTGTTCAGGGGTCGGATTCGCGTCCTTCTGCTGCAGATTTGGCGTCTTTTGCCAGCAGAGCCAAAGATATACAGATTGGCAGCGACGATATTGTGGATCTTGGCGATGATCTGGGACTGAATCTGCTGACGAACCAGAACAAAGTGGCGCCGTCTCCCCGGGGTGGCTCTGGATCTGGAGGCAATGGCAGCAATGGTGGCAATGGAGGCAGTGGCCGTATCAATCTGGGATCGGATTTCAACAGCAACAATGACATTCCCTCCATCCAGATCCGTCCGGTCGATGATCTGGATGTTGTCAATCTGGATGCTGCACCCGGCGCTTCCGACATTCGGATTACCCACGATTCCTCCAGCTCATTTGGTGGGTCCGGTGGGTCCAACGGATCTGGCAGCGGTTCCGAACCAGCTCCTTTTGTTATCAATGTCGGCGGAACCGATGTGACTCCAAACTCTGGAAGCCCTTCCATGAGTCCAGAGGAGGAGCTGCGCCAGAAGAAGGCACTGTTGACGAAGCTCCAGCGTCTGGATGGTAACGGCATCGGTGGCCAGAAGATGACGTTGAGTCATTCCCTGGAAGACATAAAGGCAGAGTACGAAAAGCGCACCGATTCACGGAATCTGGAGGCGTCCATTCGCTTCCAGCGGAATGCGCTCATGACCTTCGTCACCGGCGTCGAGATGGTGAACGAAAAGTTTGGCGATCGTCTGCCCGTGAAGCCGCGGCTGAAGGGATGGTCCGAATCGGTCCACACGAATGTGGAGGACTTCGACGAGATTTTCGAGGAGTTGTACGATATGTACAAGGATTCGGCCAAAATGCATCCGATGTTGCGTCTGGTCGGTACGCTGGGCGTCAGCGCAACGATGTACCATCTGACGAACACGGCGGCGGAGCGTTCGGGTATTCCGGGAATGTCGGACGTGCTGAATGAGAATCCTGAGCTACAGCGACAGTTTGCGGCGGCGATGATGGCGAAGATGGGCGGTGGCCTGGGTAACTTTATGGCCGCTGCATCTGGAAATTCGGCCCCGATGCCCCCACAGCAGGCGCCGACGCATCCTGGTCTGTCATCGCAGATTCCCATGTTCAACGTGTCGTCCGCGGCGTCGCAGCCAATGCCGCAGCAGCAACAGCAGTCGGCGCCTGTTGCCCGCAGGGAAATGCGCGGACCATCGGGAGTCGACGATATTCTGCGGGCGTTTGAGGCGGAACGGGTCGCAACCTCGGTTCCTATTATGCCGGCAACGGCGGGAGTCTTTGCGCCCGCGGGATCGGGTCCTGGTGCGCCCAGTGGACCTTCCGTAACGCGGGCGGGAGTCGGTTCATCCAGCGATATCTTGGCAGAGTTCATGGATGAGACACATAGTGTAGAGAGTGGCAATACAATGAGTACGATGAATACAGAGCGCCGTCGTGGACGCAAGCGACCGGCACCAGTAGGAGCCACGCTCAATCTCAATGTATAATCTCCCGTAAGAGATACCAGTCTGACTGTTCATTGAACAAATAATGGAGAGCAGACAAGACAATCAGCGTTAACCAGAAGGCGACAACCATGTTGCGCGTTCCGATGAACATGATGGCGAATAACAGAAGTGGACGGAAAATAATATTCTGGAGAAATGCCTCCTGTGCCGGCGTGACGGATAACACCATGAAACGGCCACCCAGATTCAGTAGAATATAGGCCAGACCAAGAACATAGGGGTTCGTATTGATATCCTGTAAGAAGGAAGTGATGCTATTTGGATCTGGAGTGTGGTGTTGCTGATGTTGTTGCGGTTGCTGCTGTTGCGGCTGGAGTCCTTCTTTGGCTTTCTGCTTCGGCATCACCCCCTGTTATAGAACACTAAAAAATCGGCCTTCCCTTTGATTGAGCGCCCCACCATATCCATCCAATCCACAGAACCGCCGCCACTCCACCGGTTCCAATATTTATATCCGTCAGCAGCATAACAATTAACGCACCGATGAGACGAAACAGAGGGTGCCGACTGAGTTCGGCGACGAAATCATGCATCTCTTCTAATGGCGCACACTATTGCTGGATTCGTCGTATTCGGGAGGCCGCATCGACGGACGTTCCTGAATCGCGGCGGGTGCCGAACCCTGTAGCACATGTTCGCTGGTCCATTCGGCACTTTCATCGGGCTCCACGCGATTGAGAGTCAACTGCGATTCCTCCGTGCGCTCCTGTATTCCTTCGGGTTCCTCATTCAGAGTCTCTTCAGAAAACCACCGATGCACTTTATTCGCATCCGTGCCGATTTGATTCTTATTCAGAACAGTGGCCTGAAATCCTTCATTCAGAGGCAGAAGACTAACCGATCCCCACAGTAAAAGGAGTGCGACGGCTAGTACAGGAGAGGAACTGGTCGCGATGAGCCAGGTCGCCACACTGAACAGCACGACTGTTCCTGGCATGCTAAGGAGACTTTTCCGTAACCAGATCGGCAGATTATGAGGCAGTGCAGCAGCCACGGCCAGACCCGCGGCGACGACCCACGATGGATTTACGGGCATCCACTGGATCATGCGGATCTGAGGAGGCGGAACAACCTGCATCAATCTACTTGTGCCGCGGGATTTGTCCACCCACGCAACAGCGGTACACGAAGAAAATCATCGCGCAGAGTGACGGATTGTCCATCTTCGAACACGAAGCGTCGCCCAATATCTTCCACCAGATTTCGTAGCGTGGAACCTGTATCCTCACTGACTTCGGACTCCTGAGGGAAGTTCTTCTGTAAATATGCCAGAATGCGGGTTTCCGCCATGACGGCCTCCTCCGTTTTGGGAATTGTTTCCTTTGCTGTTGTGTCCAGCGGCGGCAACCAGTTCGGCCAGTTTCCTTTGAAGTCCTCCACATCCAGAGACTGTTTGAAACTGCGCGGACCAAACAGACGATCGCGCAGATCCGCTACAATGCGGAGTCCCGCCGTACCACTGGCGCGAATATCGGCATCCGCAAAAAGAAGGAGATTTTTGTAATGTGTCTTGACTTCGGATGTGCTGGGAGCAGCGTCGATCGCCTGTGTGGACATCTGTTGGAGATTTGCCGATGTGCTGAGATCACCGATTTCAAACCCTTCTATCCGGTGTCGACGGATAGACGATCCAGACATCACGAAGAGAGACAACAGTGCCGTTCCCAGTAATAGACCCCATAGGATCCAGCGTTTCCATGCAACCATTACTCAAGACGCGGGTTTTGTTTGATTCACGGAACTCTTAGAAAGTAATAGGGGGAACAATGAGCAGTATGTTCTGTTCATTGGAAGAGGCATTTTCAGGGCCGGAAGCTCCGGTCAAGGAAAAAGATAAAAAGAAACGGCGGCACGCAATGGAGCAGACCTCTGCTGTTGCTGCCGCTGCCGCCGCTGCCGCTACCGCCTCCACCACAACAGGATCTCCTTCTCTTCTAGCACCTCAGCAGCCGAATATTCCTCCACCCATGGGAGCGCCTCCGGCGGCGATTACCCCTGCCGGTGGACGTCTTCAGGCTACCGACAACGACGCAGGATTTCCGCTGCCGGGTGAATCGGCGGACGGCGAAGAATGGACAAAAGCCTTCACTTTGGAACCGTCCATGCACGCAGCATCCACCTTGGCTCCTCCTCCATGGTCAATACAGGGAGCACCGACTCTGTGGCGGGAGGCTGCTGCTGCTTTTCCTGCAACCGCGGTTCACCCTCCTTCGCAGATACAGGCCGCACCTATGAATATGGATTTCACACAGCGTCTGGATCGGCTGACGAAACAGTTGGACGCACTTACGGGTGGATCCAACAGCATGAACGGAACGGCCGAACTCTTTCTGTTTGTGGCGGTGGGACTGATTCTGTTGTTGGCCATCGATACTCTGTTGCGTTTTGCGGTACATCTCGTTGGAGGGACAGCTGCGGCAACAGCAACAGGAAAATCGAAGGTTATGATGGGCGGTCGTCGGTTCCTGCGACGAATGTTCCGCTAAATGAAAGTGAGAGTCGTGCCTGCTCCTCCGCGTTTTGCGGCCCCCTGTGCCAATAATCCTGCCACTCCTTCCGTTGCGGGTCGATAGTTGGCCGCTTTCTTTTTCTCCGCAGGGGCGCTACTCGACGATCCAGACGATCCCGCACCTCCTGCCGCAACCGCCATCATGGCCTGACGAATGGGAGATTCCTCCGTATAATATTGAATGGATTGTTCACGCCAGTTGATAAGCAGACGATTCGGCGACATATAAATGACGCGGAATCCTGAATGGCGCAGATTCCATACCAGATACAGAATACAATCCTTGATATCGTAGCGCGGCGCACCCGGGACCCATTCGGGCACATCATACAAGGTCATTTGACCTGCGTTCCTTTGTGTAGATGCCCAACGGATTTTCTGGTGAACAGACGATAGCAACCGATTATAGGTCTGAAGACGGAGCGTATCCATCTTCGCCTGATCTGTAAAGAGTGATGCCGGTGTGAGCTGCGGAGGGGTCGACGGAGACGATGCGGCTGGAAACCCGTGTTGCATTCCCTTGATACCGGCAGAGGAATGTCGGAGACGCCGCCAAGCGCATGGAAACCACGGGCCATTAGCATCAGCGCCGGTGGTGTTCTCATGATTGGACAAATCGGCGTGCTGGCGACTCTCATAGAAGCCGGTATGGTGATCGATGTATCCGACTGGTACGGATGTTCGGGTGGAGCGCTGGTAGCACTCTGTGGCGTCATGGGAGTATCGCCCGGTTGGTTGCGGGATCTGGCCGAAACAATCCGTCTCAAACAGACTCTGGAGTTCGATGCGGATTCCTTGGTGAACTTCACGACACACTGGGGACTCAACGACGGTACTGCACTCATGGCCTATATCGGTCGTCTCATCGAGACATGGATGCCCGGAGTCGCCGAATGGACATTTGCCGATATCGTAAAGTTCTGTGGAGGCCGGCGATTGACCGTGACCGCCACCAATGTAGGACACTGTACGGCGACTTACTTTTCTGTGGAAAGAACTCCGAATATGCGCGTCATCGATGCCTTACGGGCCAGTATCGCGGTTCCGATTTTATTCACTCCATGGATTGCGCCGACGGGCGAAGTATACAGCGATGGAGCCGTTGCGGAGTATTTTCCTTGGCATTGTGTCGCCGACAAGGAAAATACACTAGTTATCACGAGTCATCCGAAAAATCTCCAGAAACAGCCGGATTCCATGATTCCGCGCACCTTGGGTGAATATATCCGTTGTCTTTATAATTCCTGTAATACACTGACGAATCCCAAACCGGCGAACTGGATTTCGCTCAAACAGAACCGGCTGAATGCTATGGATTTCCGCACTACACCGGAAGAACAAATGGAACTCTTCGCCATTGGTACGGCAGCGGCGGAGGGCTGGTTGGCCTGGCGACGCAAGATCGTTACGGCTGCTGTTGGAGCCAATCCGCCCACGCCTGAGAACTCCGGTCGGCGTCGCAACGGCTTATGTTTCCGTCCTTCACCAGTACAAATGTCGGGAATCCCTTGTACGGCAGACCCAGAGCATCGGCCTCCGGTCCATCAATCGGATCCGCAATCGTCACGGCGCGTCCGTCGGTGGTCGTTATAGAGGACATGTCCTGGAGTGTCTGCCATTTGGGTTTGGCACTCTGGCAGTGAGGACACCAGTCTGCCTTGATCATATAGAAGGTGGGGTTGGAATCCTGGAATCCCTCTCCGTAGAGATGACGGGTTCCACCTGGACCCAACAGTCTCTGGAGATGAGGCTTCCACATGGGAGCCGCGAATACAGCCAGAACTACGACCACCACGATAGATCCTATTAATATCCATCGGTTGGAGATTGCAGGGAACCCGACGACTTTGAGGGGCATTCTATTCTATGTGGGGATTTTAGGCGGCATGATATCTATAGAAAGAGACAATGCAGTTTATTTGGGGTGGTGTACTCCATACTGTTGCGACACCGGTCGGAATTGAGACCGGTAGCTCAGCAGAAATTATATGGATGCAGGCCCGTGTGGGAGGAGCAACCGAAGAGGAGGCGTGGCGAACGGTTCTTACAGATGGACATCCTGGACTGGAATTCGGAACTACTGGACCACCGACCCTCCGCCCATTTGGATGCGTCGTGTTTGGAGAAGACGCCGACGTGCCGCTCTCCGTCTCTTCAGAGCCCGACATGTCTTTCTGCGCTTCGAATGCCCCTGCTTCTTCCCACAATCGCTCTCAAACGCGCCGACCTCTCTTTGCAGAGCCCGCAGAGAAGGATGCGGGGTCGCGCACTGGAGGCCGTCGCAAACCCGACACTCCACAGCCCACATCCACTTCATCCATTGTTCCCATTGTTCCCATTGTTCCCATTGCTCCCATTGCTCCTGTCGGAAAGAAGCACTACCGCCCATCGGTGGCTCTCCCACCGCGCTGTAGGCCGCAGCCCATGCCTCACGCCACGCCGCACACGGCAGGATGGATGGGATCAATCGCCACCACGCGCTGATTGCCGTAAGCCTTTCTTCGCGGGATAGCAAATTGTAACGATTACGTTTTGCCAACGTCATAGAGGTCCACTGACTCTGTTGTTCGGGCGCATCTGGCATAGGAACCGGCGTATAGTCCTTATCCGGTGTGGCATAGGCAACCGATGTCAGAAAATCCCATCCTTTTTGCTGCGGATTCTTATCCGTACATAGTTCTTCCGCTACCTTCTGCCAGTGGCGTTTAACATGCGCCCATGACGGATTCGGTGTCTTCATGAGACCCTGACCTCTGAGTTTATCATTAACGCGATTGTGAATGTCGAAAAGCCACCGGCTGAACGCGGGCTGGTCCTTAATAATAGTCAGAGTCAGCGGATCCAGTTCCATATAATCGTGGAATGACGCGCGGCAATATTTACAGGGCAACACGAATTCCAGCAGATGAAACCAATCATAGACCGCCGCCGGATTCGCAACCGGTGCCGTGGCAATCAAGTGTAGAAGCTGCCAGCCCGATGGACCCCAAAAGCGGGTATCCATCTCCCCCTTATAAAGAGCAGCGATTTTGGATTTCTTTACCAGAACATATTACACGCAAGATGTTCTGGTAAATACGATGGATTCGACTACATAGGGCTGATAGAGGCCAACAGCGGACGCACCATCCACGGATCCTCTGGCTCATACTTTGCCTTGCAGCTGACCTTGGGCTCAGGACACCGCGGCGGCTCTACAGCGGCGCATGGAGGGCATGCAGTGGGCTTGGGGCACTCGACAACGGGGCATCGGACCACGGGACACGGCGGGCACTCACCGATTTTGCACGGCTTGTTGCACGTCGCGATGCACGGCGGACACGGTGGTACGGCGGACTTCAGGATATATTTGGACATGTCTGGAGGAGCCGGGCACTCTGTTTTCAGCATATAGCGCGACATGTCGGGCTGCGGCGGGCACGGCGGAACACTGGCCTTGAGTACATACTTGGACCAGTCAATTGTGGGGCACTTGTCTTCGTGATGGTGGGGTTTGTGATTGGGGTGTTTATTGTTGCAGCCGCACGGTTTCTTGCCACACACATTACAGCTGCTCTCCGTGACCGTTACGAATCCCTCTGTCACCTTCGTAGATACTTTCATAATCGTCCAGGCAACGACAACACCGATCATTGCGGCCAACACAGTCATTCCGAAATCCCGCCATGCGACCATTGTCCTCTAACGATTCCAACCAAAATTCTGGGCATTACGACGGCGAGACATCTGTGGCTGCTTGGTTAAAAGAATTAGAACCAGACAAGCCCGCAGAGAAAGCAGAGCTAGCAGTGCCAGCAGAACCAGCAGAACCAACAAAATACTCCATCACATTCGGCGTGAAGGCAATATAGACACCCAGTGCCAACACCAACACCAGAAGCGCGATGCCGAATATATAGTTCGTGATCATGAACTGGAGGGATGCATCTGACATAGCCCGAATCTGATCCATTTCTGTCGGAGACACCGGAATTACGCGAACCCGGAGCGCAGCGGTGGAGGACAGTTGAACTGTTCCGGTGTAATCGACGGAACCGAATATCGGATCGTATCACATACCAGATTAATCGTATTCTGTGCCTGGAGTTCCGTGGTGATATCCTTCGGATTTGCGGGACAGCCGAAGTCGCCCACATCCTGTGGGAAAGCCTCCTTCATCTGAGTACAGAGTGTCTTGGCCCGCTGGACCATATCGTGGGGATCGTAGCCTTTCTGGACCCGACTTTTGGAGTTGAACTTCGGAGCCTCTGAGGTGAGAACCGTCGGGCGACGCATTCCCGCCACTTGCTGTTGGAGAAACTGGTACTCTGCGGCCTGGAGCATTCCCGCCCGCGCCCGGGCCGATGACAATTCCAGCTCCATCTTTGTCTGGGGATCACGGGCGGCTTTCGCCATGATCAGAAGCGTCTCAATGAATGCCGGAGGAATCGCAACACCGGGATTTGTCAGAGATTTCCAGGCGGCCTGGAGTTCGGCGGAGGCCGATCCATCTTTCAGAGAATCCGACACCCGATCCAGAACCTGGGTATCGGCGTTGGGCGGAAGCATACTGCGGATCATATTCAGACGATCGGCCAGTGGTCCGTTTCCTGACTTAGGAGTCGCTGCTGCTGCTACCACTGCTGCTACATCCATTCCATAGGGAACGGGTCCACCCATATTCCGATGAGAGACCATATTCCGACGGAGATCCGCAATCTGGTCGGGAGCTACAGATACCGATCCCAGATCTGTCGTGATGAGCGCCAACGGAGTGAACGGAGTACACGACTCCAGAGCGAACAAGGTTGGGAGAGGCTGGTCCGGTCGCATGGCGCGTTGTAAAAACAGACGGGCCGCACGCATACGGATCGGCGGAACGGTATACTGCTTCTCGGCCGACTGGAGCTCCTGGAGAAAGACCTGGAGCTGCTGAAACCGCACCCGATACAGCGGATCTGTCTGCGGATGCTCACGGAACTCCTGCATAACGGCATCAAAGAGTCCGCGGAAGTTGTCGTATTGTTCTGCAGAGAGCATTGTGTCTTGGCGCTCATTCACACCGAACTGAGCCAGATCGCCCAGATTCGGATAGAGCCGCTTCCACATTTCGTTCTGCCGCTTCAGCTCCTGGAGTTCCAAGCGGACCTGGGATGCCGTGTCGGTGATGTTGCCGCTGCCCAGTTGCTCCAGAACACTGGCCGCGCGGGCTTCGTACAGAACCCGCTGTTGGAGCACATCGGCATTCAGAGAGCCAGGATGTTCGGCCTCCCGTTTCGCCGCGGCCTGTAGCCATGTATTCAGAAACACATTCAGTTCCTGGAGATCCGTGCTGCTGGCGGGAGGATCACGGGCCGTGGTGGATGGACCGGGAACCGTCTGGGGTCGAATGATGCTGGCCGGTAGATTCGTGGTCGGATGAGCTCCTCCAACGACCGGTGTTTTGCTGAGATCTGCCGGCATGAAGTTGGTATTGTTCATTTCTCCCACGGCGCCGTACGGGCGACCGGCGACCGGTGGTTCCGGAGAATTTTTGAATCCTTCCAACCGTTGCTGTTTCATTTGCCAAAACAGAAGAGCAGCGATAACGAAGGCCGCAATGGCCAAGGACACTAATGGTGTTGATGACATTCCCTGTCATTTGACGGCATTTTAGGCCGGGACTCACTTAGGGTAAGGAACAGTTCCAGCAGGGCACCTGGTCCATGCGAACATAGTTCGACATATCGGGGCAGCCTTGGCTATGTTGCGGAGATGGATACTGCTGTGGGGAAGGATACTGTTGTTGGCAAGAGGGAGCCTGCACATACTGCTGATTCATAGACGCATTCAGAATATCTTGATTCCGGGCCAGCGTATCCACCTGGGGTGCCATGCCCGCATTCGGGCCCGCCAGCAGATTCTTCAGAGTCGGCGACACCGACAACGCCAAGTCCACGTGCATCGGAGAGGAAGAGCCAGAAGAGGCAGATCCAGATGACTTCGCAGCAGCATCATCAAAGCTCTCACGAACTCCCACGAGAATCGCCAACGCAACAAGCCCTAACAGTAAAAGTGACAGCAGCACCAGTTTCATCTACTTTACATACAGGAAATGCGTCGTCAATGGATTGAGGATGGTCTCGTTGAAGTGGGTCTGGATGAAGCCGGAAGGGGATCTCTGTGGGGTCGCCTATATGTCGGAGCAGTCATCATGTCGCCCGAAGACGAAGCATACTCAGACAATGGAGTGATCCTCAAACAAATCACGGATTCCAAGAAACTCACCCCACGAAAGCGGGCCGTTCTGAGCGACTGGATCAAAGAGAACGCGATCGATAGCGCTGTCGCGTGGGCCGAACCGGAGGAAATTGACGATGTCAATATTCTCCAGGCCGATATGAATGCCATGCACCGGGCTTTATCTAACATACAAGTGCCGTTCCAACGAATCCTCGTGGACGGAGATTATTGGAAACCGTGGACAGGAGAAGACGGTATCGTTACTCCTGCAATTAATATAATTAAGGGGGATGCATCCAGTTTGCCGATAGCTGCTGCATCAATTCTGGCGAAGGAGGCTCACGACGCATGGGTTCGTGAACAGATTGAGTCGGATCCGACTCTTCATGAACTGTGGGGCTTGGGATCAAATATGGGATATGGTACGGGGACACACATGTTGGGTCTCAAGACATGGGGAGCTCATTCTTTACATCGGCGATCCTTTGCACCGGTACAGGCAGTCGTGACAGACAGTGGGGTTAAGGCTAAGAAGCCACTCTTCAAAGTGAGCAAAGTCCAGGCAGCCGCATCTTAGAAGAAGCGGAAACCACCCTGCTGCTGCTTCTGGTGGTTACGCTGCTGCTGCTTCTGGGACTGCCGGTTGCGGTTGCGGCGCTGCTGCTTCTGGGACTGGCGCCGGCTGCGGCGGTGGCTGCGGCGGTGCTTACGGCTGACACGGCGGCTGCGGCGGGAGGCACGGCGGGAAGAACGGCGGGCCATCTTTATAATGAATACCGCGAAAAAAACCGGAGAAGGCCAAGGGCGAAAGGCAAAGTTGCCCGAACGCGCGCCACCCCTTGCCGGGGTTCAGGATGAAGCTTCTTCTGATTGATACCGAAACCAATGGACTCCCCACGAACCGATTTGCTCCTGCCTCCGAGTGGCGATCGTATCCCGCTATTCTGCAGTTGAGCTGGCTGATCTATGAACCCTGTGGCTCTGTACTCGGAGATCCCAAGGAACACCGGGATATTTCTGTGGAGTTGCCGGCTTCGGATATCTGGAACACGGGTGCCGCCGCCATCCACGGAATACCGGAGAAGACCGCACGCAGCGAAGGCATACCGGCAGCGGAGGCACTCATGGAGCTGTACCGGGTGCTCCGAACCGTAGATTGCGTATGTGCACACAATCTGTCGTTTGATAGAAACATTATTCGCGCGGCAGCCTACGCCGCCGCGGATCGGGGAGGCCCCGCGGCTCTAAGGAGCATATGGCCCGCGGGTATTGCAGAACTCTGCACCATGAATGCCACACGGGACCTCCTGCAGTTGGCGCCGGGTCCACTATCGGAATCCAAACGCTGGAAGGCTCCGCGTCTGGGAGAGCTCTACCAGTGGCTCTACAGTCGGGTATATGATATATCGGGTGCGATTCTTCATACGGCCCGATCGGACACTCACTGTCTATCGCAGTGTCTGGAGGCACTCATGCAGCGCGGATTGCTGAGTTGGAGTATCCCAACACGATCGTGGGTGGTGTCGACTGCGTCTGCTACTTCTGCGTTATCCGATTCCTAAACCGGAGTGCTTTCTGTAGCTCTTGTTTTTTGGCGGCATATCGTTCTCGATGGGATTTCTTGAGTTCAGGAAGAGTAGGCTGGTGGCCGATACAATCCAATGGGAAAACATCATGGATTTCGAACTGTGACTTCTCTTTTGTCTTTCCTTTTCCCTTTGTCTTTTTGTAGATTCGTGCTGCCGATCGGCGGCGCTCTGATTCTAGCTCTATTAGCGCGTGGATGACACACAATAGTCGAACTCCCACATAGTCTTGAAGTCCGACAAAATATAGAGCATAGTACATCTGTATCAACAGATCTAACGATGCCAGACGATAGCCTTTCGGTTCGGCCAGAGTCGTATACGCATGGCAGACCTCCGTTTCAAATACGACGGCAACTGGATTTACTGGATTGTTTACTGGATTGACGGAAGTATAGAACTCCACACGAGCCGGTAGGAGTTCTCCCATAGCCGGATATTCTTTGGCTTTGAGACCCAGTTTTTTGAGAGATCGATGGAGAGCTACTGGCGTATCGGTCATTAACAGAACTGGATCTGTCGTGTTAGGCTGACGGTCTTTAAGGAGACTGGCTCCACTCAGGAACACGGCATCGGCGTATATTCCGGCATCGACAATGCGCCAATAGAGTTCGGATTCGATAGCTTCCATTGACTCTCCTGACTCTCCTTTCGGTACCGCTGCAAGAGCCAACAGCGGATTCTGCACACAGTGCCCCGGTCGCAACGGCTTGACTTCATTCAGTAAAAGCAGCCGTGCATAGACTTTTTCCCAGCGACTGACGTCGCCCGCCGGTCGACTCAGTTCGAGATACATATTCATGCGCAGATAGTTCGCCGACGCATAACGAATACCTTGAATGACTTCCGAATCGGCCATAATCCGTTTATAGATCTCGGGAGGCATGTAGGTTACATCCGCCGCGGAGCGGTAGTTCACGTAAATCTTGTATGTTCCGTCATGAATGCCGAATTTGGCTTCCACATCGGTGAATCCATCGGCCTGAAAGGCGGTTATCAGATCGGCACAATCCTGGAAAGGATCAGGAGTCATAAAATCATAATCGGGCAGATTCAGTGTAGGATCATAGAATTTCTTGTCTGCGGGCATGTGGGCATTGATGGCCGCGCCTCCATAGACAACCCGTTTTTGGCCTCGTAGGAAGTGCTCCATAATGTCCACGATTTTCCGGGACTCGGTATCTTCCGCTGCAAACCGTTCTTGATGCGCCGCCGCTTCGGTGGCCGCCGCCTTGATCAGAGCCACAAGATCTGCCGTCGCGACAGTCATCTCCTTGCTATGGACCAACAAAAGCATCAGAGAAAAATATGCGGTAGCGGAATCGTTATGGCCCGTCGAGACCAGGCGGCAATATGTGATTCAGGAATCCGCATACCTGTCTGAACCTTCTGCGGATCACAGTCGCGAAGTCCCAGTGGCCAACGAATGCGTGTTCCCGAATATGTCAGAATATCAAACACATAGATCGGTACGTTAGTCTGTATGTCCTCACAGATATGTTTCCACATGGCACAGGCGACAGGATGAACCCGAACCGCCTCCAGACGCTCTAATGCGTGGGCGCGGTCAAACTCCAGCATCCAGGCGTGAATGATCCTACGGACCGGCGATGTTATGAAGGCAGGAATCAGATCATCCAGATCCATTCACCTGTCGTTGGCTCCGATTTTTGGTCTGTTTTCTGGAGAAACTTACAGACAATATATGGAGTTGTTCCCGCTCCTCTATCGCTTCGCCAATAGATATCTACCATACGGAGATAGCAGGATAGAGCCACGCTGTTTGAGACCGTAACGCGCACAATACTTTTCCAAACGTGTTTCTACATTCCGCGCTGGTGCATCATAGACTGGTGGACGCGTGAGACGTTATATATCCTCTGAAGATGATTCGCTATGGTCGGATGATGACCAGGATACTGGGGCAGCAGCTGAAGCTCCTGAAGCAGCTAAAGCAGCTAAAGCAGTCGAAGCCCCTAAAGAAACGCCACATTTTATCGCTGTCTTAGTAGGAAATGGTGACGACAAAATCAGAGCTAGCAAATCATGCATTAGAATCGTATAAAACTAATAAACATATCAAAATCCTTACAATTTACAAGGGGAAAGCGGCAGTCGATGGAATAAAGAAATTATGGTTGGAGGCAAAATTATTTGATAAGGAATCTGCGGCGAATACTTGGGCAGAAAAATGGAATAATTACGATAAATCTCAATCACTTCTAATAATTAGTGAATCCCGATTACCAAAAAGAAAATTTAGACCAGTAATTGGATATTCATTTGAAATTGGAGATTTACAAACCGGATCAAGTTTGGGTAGTCATTGGCGGACATATGAAGAAGCAATGATAACATTGGAAAAATTGAAATTGTTATAGACTTGATTGGTTACAAATTGACTAATATGCTTAGCTATTTCCCCTATCTAAAGTACCCATTTTTAATCTTCATAGGTCTAAATATCTAAAGATAAAAGATATAACGATCTTAAGTGTTAGTAGTGTCACTGTTGGCAGTAATACTACTAAAACATGTTGCGATTGTTACGGGGTTGAGATTATGCCCTCTTCTTGAAGCTCCATGTTCCAAAATACGCGGGATCAAAGAACTGCTCCATCACGGCATCCGAACTGAACATATTGACACCCACGAACTGTGCTCCCGACTGCAGACAGTTCGTCCAGCTGCTGCCAGCGAACGCGGTGGCATTGTCGTTCGTGGATCCACCGATCGTCGGCTGTACAACACAGAATCCCGCCTCTGCCGGTGTCTTCAATGGTCCTCCAGCGGGACAGTTCGGCTTCGTCGGTGTGGAAATCGTGCCGATGCTGCCCACATCAAACGCGATTTCGTGTGGCTGGTTCTGGATCGCGTTCGTCACTTCGCCCATCTTGGTCGACATGAACGCAGGAACAAAGGCGGCGTAGGTGTTGATGCCCGGCAGAGAGTTGAGATTAATATCAATATCGGGAATAACAATGACACAGACACGATTCATGAAACTGCTGATCGGCGCATTATAGAACTTCGGCTGTTGCTGCGCGTGAGACCATTCGGCCGCCATTCCGTATCCCTGGATCGACTGCTGGATGATGTTTCCCAGAGTATTCAGATATGTGAGAGTCATCGCGCCGTGGAGATTCACAATCAGAAAAAACGGATCCGTATTCTGGCGACCGGGGCTGGAAGAAAACGCCGCGTTGATGGCGGCCGTCAGAACTTCGCCGGCGGGCAGCTTGTTTCGTGTCAGAAGATTCCAGTTGCTGTAGTTGCTGGTCCCCTTTGCCAGACCATTGTTGCGCCACCACTGCTGAACGGACCATTCGCGATGATCCAGCATTGCGCAGACAACGGGATGGGCGGAATCGGCGGGATCCGGCCAGATATCCAGAATAACAGCACGTGCGCCGCCTTCGACCTGACGACGAACAGCATCACAGTGAACGGAACCCGTCCAGGGATTGACTAGAGACTGCGTTTCGGTAAAGATGGATCCGAAGTTCGCCGTTGCCACATTGAGACTTACCATCGGTGCCGTATTTGGATCCAGACCGACCGTCTGGCAGTATTCTTGTAATGACCGTCGTGATCCCTGGAGGGCATCATAGTTGCGGCCGCCGGCTCCGTTCGCGTGCCAGGGAGTAATGACTGTGGTACCCAGATAGACCGCTTGAACAATCATGATGACAAAAATAATCCCAGTAGTAACAATCTGGAGAATGGGGCCGATATAGACTTCGGCGGATGCAGAGGCCGGCAGATCGGTCCAGTTTGGTCCTTTTATGGAAAAGATACCTTCCATCCCCTCTTTTTCTGCGCACAAAATGTTCTGCGGATTCTTTCTTTGCTATCCTTTTTATCCTGTTTATTCTTTCCCTCTTGTGTCGGTGTGTATCCATCATATGCCGCATAGAGCGCGAAAGGAACTCACACTCATCATCGGAATACCCAGTTCGGTGGCCTTGGCTGCCTTTCCCGTCTTTCCCGTCTTTCCTGTTTTTTCTGTCTTGCCTATCGTTGGTCCATCGGGATGTATCAGATGGGTTGTCTTTTTGGTTACGGTGTCGGCGATCTGATGTCCCCGAATAGTTAGAGCAGATTCCAGCGCCTTGTCACGAAATCCCGTCAGAGCAACGACCATTGGATTGTGCACCGCTGGACTGTGCACCGCTGGATCGTGCACCGCTGGACTAGGCGGAGATGCCGCTACCAGATCAGGAAAGTTTGCGGTTCGCCACGCGATATATGCCGGAATAGTCGCTACGATACTCTCAATCGTATTCGCAGAGAGACCCGCCGGTTTGGCCGCCACCAGAGTGGCTGTATTCCACGACGCCGGTGTTGAATTCAGGGCTAACAGCGGCTCCAACTTCCGTTCCCCAATACCCCGCGGAAACACACAGCTGGCCTTCATGAGCTGGATCTCCTTCCACGGCGGACCCTGGACACGGAGTCCTTCCCAGATCCGTTGCGCTCCCGCGGCTTTGACGCCTTCGACTTTTCCTGCAAAGTCGGCGGGAGTGGCGGCATATATGCTGCGCAAAGTCGTAAATCCCGCGGCCACCAGACGCGCCACCACGCCGGGTCCCACATTTTCGGTTCCCAACTCCTTCAGAGCATGGGTCAGCTGTACACATAGGCTATCCGCGGCATGGGAGTCATCCGTTGGTCGGATATGGACCGAATCCCAGACATATGCGGATGACGGTAGAGCAGGTCCGGCAGGAGCCGGCACGATAACCGCGGTGATCTGCGGAATGACATCACCTGATCGTCGGATCTCGACGACGGCACCGGGTCCGACCACATTGTCACGAATCCACGCGGCATGGATTCCCGTGGCCGCACGGATGGTTGCGCCCGACAGCTGTACCGGTGGATCCAACAGAACCCGCGGAATCAACACACCGGCATGGCTGATGTTCCACTCCACTTCGGATACCGTTGTTTGAGCCGTCTGGGCGCTGCCGGCGGGACGCGTCTTCCAGGCGACACGGTGAATCGGATTCTTGTTTTCTGTGCTGGGTGAAGACACCGCCACATCCGGTTCCACTACGATTCCGTCCAGCTGATATTCCGAACACTTCTCTGCCGCTCCGAATACGCCGGATAAATATTCTTCCGTCATGTCGGCACGGGCGACACGGGCTGTCCGCGCGACGGTGAATCCCGCACGACGGAGACAGGCATACGCTTCCGTTGGCTTCCGCGCCGGCCGCACCAGTTCATATGCTACGAAATGGATTTGACCGAAGAGAACCGGATCGACTTCGTGGGCCTTGCGATTGAGAGCGCCCGCCACAATATTGCGGGCCAACTTTCCTGCGGGAACGGCCGGTGAGTCCGTGCGCATAATCAGTTCTCCGCGAATCCAGAGACCCGCGGCAGCGGGAGCCGCCGTCGTTGTCAGACAACCCTTGAACAGCGGCGCAAAGACCGAAATATCGCGTCCTTTGACTCCATCCCCACGGGTATAGAGTCGTCGCTGATCCGGTATCCAGAGAGCCGAACAGCCGTCCAGCTTGGTGGATACATGAAATCGCTCAACTTCTGTTTGCGTCGGCGCCGCCAGCCACTTTGTCAGAGAGTCGTCGTCGGCCTTTATCTTATTCAGTGACGGAAGCGGAACAGGCAGCGCGACCTCGTCGCCGGCAATCGTAGGCGCACCGATCTTCGTCAGAAACGGATGTTGTGGCGCGCGCGCCCGCAGTGTATCCAGAGCCGTATCATACTCTGCGTCGGTCATTGTTAGAGGCAGACCGTTATGATAGGCATGGTTTGCGGTCTCCAGAGAGGCAACAAGAGTATGGAGATCCATCGTCTTGTTGACTCCTATATGTTGAGAGGCGGCGGTCAACTTTTACATCTTTCAGATGCAGATGCAGAGTCATTACAATAGGAGATCAGATAGAAACCGTTTTATATTTGGACGAAATTTACTATAATCATATTGATAAAACTGTGAAATATCATATTCTATATATTTAAATATAACAGTAGGGTACTGAATATTCTCAAAATATGTATGATTCGTTCCACTTATAAATAATATTATTGAATCTTTATTATATTTTGATAATGTTTCCAATATTTTTTGAAATATATGTTCTTCAATATAATAATGTCTTGTTAATAGGATAAACATATTTTTTTTATCTAAATCTGTTTTTAATCTCGCAAATCTTCGTTTATATTTTTCAAAAATATCAGTTGTATTTTCAGTATCATGAGGGAACCATATGTTATTAACACTATTTAGTCTTTGATTATTAAATGCATTACCGATATATTTTTCCACTATATTATCGACATTGTCTGATGATTTTAATTCTTCAATGATTTCAGTATTGTAAAGAATATTTGTATCATGTAACTGCTCTTTATTAGAAACCCAATCAAATGGATAACTTTTGTTTCTTAATGTAAGTTCGGATAATATCATTGAAATAGCACAGTGATCTCCAATTGGAATAATATTGTAATCTGAATATTTACCCATACATATAAATATATATTTATCCAGAGAATCCATACGCACGGGGTTTCATATCGTCGTTTAAAACTGGGAGACCGCGACATCGTATATGTGAGAATCTGTAAGAATCTCTTACAAATCGTTCTCGGATACTCCCAATGCGGCCCACGCTGCGCCGGGCGGGATTCCATTTTCACTTGGTGTAGCCGTTTGTTATCCTTATCGACTTTATTGGCAGACTTGGAGATTCGAAAGCAAACCGTGAAAGGGATCCAACTCATATTTTGTTTGGATCACCAATGGTTGAAGGCTACTGACCTGGACCTGGCTGTGTAAGTAACGAAGACATCGTACTGGGTCCTATATGCGGAAAGGCCGCCTCAAGATTTATTACACGATATATTATAGTAGATATAAATAAAATATTTACAATTAATAAGAATAAAACATTACAGAAGATTATATGGCAGTGTCCTTTGGTCAGCCGACCGTTTCATGGAATATTGCCGGTGGAGTAGATGTATCTGGCATCCGTGTCACAAACGTAAGTGGGGGATTATCAAACTATACGATCTATTGGTCGACTTCAAATGTAGTAAATGTTACTACTAAAATATTTACTATATCAACCGGCAACTATATCGTAACTCCTGCTAACTCTGCAAATCCTCCGGGTGTTATAAACATTCCTGCTAACTATTTTACGCCAGGACAGGGGCCTCTTTATTTCAACTATACGTATAATAGATCGGATGGTACACTGTATACCACACGTTCTGCTGCTTCTACAGCTCTTACAGTAATCACAAATGTGAGTGGAGTGTTGGCAACGCCGAATACGACGACGGGTGCTCTAACTGTTATCTGGACGGCAGCGGCTGCCGGTGCGACATACAATGTTGGATATCGTGCCGGAACGACTGGAACACCTACGACCGATGTCTCTGGCGTGTTAGGAATAACGGCGTCTATTACTCCGCCAAATGGACGATACTATGTTGCGGTACAGGCGACATTTGGTGGAACGGCAGGAGCATGGGTCTACAGTACTCCACAGTACTATGCCGCTACAACTCCCAGTGCGTGTACTAACATAACGATAACGTATAGTTCCAATAACTACACGACTATCTCGTGGACTGCGCCGTCATCATCCGGATATACTCCTGCTCCCACGCTGAACTACACGGTATATGCTTCATCCAGCAGCACCGGTCCTTGGGGAACTGCTCTTGTCACAGGTCAAGCCGGTGTTACATATACATTGACGTCGGTTCAACAACTCGCATTAACTGCCGGTGTACCGTATTATGTTCAGATTGTGGCAACAAATACCGCAACGACTGTGGCATCCTCAACGGTATCATCGACCGCGATTATAGGAGCACCCTCAGGTGTTGTTGGAAGTGATGTTTCTGCAAATGGTACTGAAATCATAAGTTGGAATGCTTTGGCTGGAGCAACGGGCTACACAGTCTCGTATTCCACAGTTGCGGCAATGACCTCCGGAGTTGTTGATGCCTCTTCAGGCATCGTTGGGACTTCTTATACAGTATCGGGGCTTACTCTTGGAACAACGTACTATTTCGCAGTGCGTGCGACCTTCGGTAGCGGATATGCAGGATTTCCTGCAACATCAGTTATTTCAAAAACACCCCGAACATATCCTGGTGCAATATCACTACCTTCATTTGTGATCGGTACTTCTGCTGCGGGATACACAACTGTTGCGTGGACTGCCCCTACTGTCGGTTATTCTGGTTCTCTCACATACGCGATTTATGATTCATCAAGTAGCACCGGCCCTTGGACAACACTGGGTACTGCTCTAGCAAGTCCGACATATACATTTATTTCAAATGCGACTATTCCAGTTAATCCAACTAATCAGATGAATACCATTGCCACGGGAGTACCGTATTATATCCAAGTCGTAGCGACGAACGGTGCGACACTGCCATCTACTACAACGACTGGCGCGATTATTGGTTCGGTTCCAGCAGTAACACTAACCAATATTTCAAATGGAACTGTGAGCGTAAGTTGGACAAATATATCGTCGGCAACGAACTATCAGCTATCGTATTCTACATCAAATACTCTTGCAACTCGTACCGATATTTCTGGATTGACAGGGTCGTCGTATATTGTAAGTGGTCTTACTCTTGGAACACCTTACTATTTCGCGATCCAGCCAACATTTGGATATGGCTATAGTGGCTTCTACAAAACTTCGTATACAAGTACCCGTCCTTCAGCGAATCCAGGAGAGATTAACGCATCCGTGACGGCAAATGCCACGACCTCCATCTCTTTTTCGTGGCCGACACCGACGGTTGGATACTCAGGCGCTTTGACTTATACAGTTTTCACCAGTTTGAATGGAGGAGCGTACAGTTCAAAATTGGCGACAACATCAGTGTCTGGTGAAAATACTCTATATACATTGACTTCTCTAACTGCAGGATCGGCATATTCGGTATATTTCGTAGCGACGAATGGTGGATCACTAACATCTACTTCCAGTCCGCGCAGTACAGGTACTCTAACATTGACACCTACGGGTGTGTCTGCTAGTAGGGCGTCGAATACCTCTATTGCGATTTCTTTTACACCGCCAACCACGAACGGTCTATCTATTACGAGCTATACGGTGACCCCGTTTATTTCGGGAGTAGCTCAAACACCGCTTACGGGCCCGTCAAGCCCAATCACTGTATCATCCCTAAGCCCTAAGGTTATCTACACATTTACGGTCGCCGCGGTCGCCGCGGTAACCAGTGATGGAACCAGTGTTGGTACCGGCACTGCATCGTCTCAAACATCCGCAATAGTGCTTCCATTTGTTACGGCTGTACCATCTGGACATTCTTATACGGATCTATCGGCAAATACGGCCATCGCGACCTACGCGAATGCGACGCTCATTTATACAGGACTTGCGTACAGTGATGCACCGGTAGTGGCTCAAGTAAGTCCTTGTGTATGGACTGTCACATACAACAGACAAACGGATACTCTCACAAATGTGAAAACCATCCAATTTACCGATATCAGTGGTCTGCTCGTCGATTTGAGTTACGGAACATTTGGTTCTCTAATGTCACACGCACATACTGCCGCCCGTGCAGTTAATGTGAGCGGCGATATTATTTATATGGGCGCAGGGAAATTTGTAGATTCTAACGTGAGTCCGACACTTTCCAAATCAGTTATTGTTCAAGGTGTAGGAAAAGGGGCAACCATACTTCAAAACTCAACTGGAGGATCCGGTCCAGTAAATACCGTCAACATAACTGGACACAATATAACACTTAAAAACCTAACAATAGATAACTCAAATCTATTAAACTATTCAAACGACAATCCTGGTTTCTTGTTACTTTGTGTGTATGATCCTAGTAGCCCCGCGTTTCTTCCACCTGGTCAATCTGCAGATCCTAGTGGAAACTTTATTCCCATAAGAAATTTTGTATGCGATTCGTGCATATTTACGAATGCTCTAACACAAGGTCTTGATCTTAGTGGAAGTTACGATTATAATAGAAGAGGTGTTGCTCTGAATAGGGTCAACAACGCAGTTATACGCAACTGTACGTTCCCTAAGACATATAATAACGGTTTGATATTAACGTCGTCAAACAACTGCAAAGTAGAAAATTCTACATTTTATGCGTGTAATGGTGCCTCTGTATTGGTTTCTATATCTAACCAAAAAGGATTATCTTACACAACAACGAATATAGATTTATCAGAATCCAATAACTTTATCGACATTAGTGACGGAACATATGTAAACTCACGCTTTGGAGGGCCTATTGTACCTACATCGTTCATAAATATGCAGCCATATTCCAATTGGCCTGCAACAAACTATTTTGCACCGTTTACATATGGTACTACTGGAACACCTGATGTGAAGTTGCCTGCCAGTATGGATTATGTGTATATGTCGTCGCCGACTGTAGTACCGTCACAGTCTATTACGAATAGAGCGACACGAAAACGCTACACTTCGGATCAGGTATATCTGGAATCATTAATAAACACATATTCGTGGTACGGCTACCAGTTCAGCACCGGCAATCATATTATTGAGAACCGATTTAATCCGATTCCGCTGCTCAATAATCTTTCAACGGCGACTCCTGAAGGATCCACCGTATTGAATCCGCATGTTATTGAGTTCCAACTGGAGTCTGATGTTCTTTTGCTGACCGATGTGAGTATGTCCAATAACTGTGTCGTAGTAGCCGATGATCTCCAGCGGTCGTATGTATATAACGCAAATGTGTCGGCGGCCGCTGCAAGTGGCTTACAAAATCTCTACATTATGCCCAATACGATAACAGCGGGAAAACCGGCGGACCCTGTGCCCGTTAGCTTGACCGCCACCCCATATGAGCTACCGCTACCTCAGCTTGATACCCCCTCTGTACGCAGCCGGGCGTGGTTCACTGATACTCAAACGAACTATCAGTCGCTTCTTACAGATGCCGATAACACCGCCGATCAACTCACCCACATTAGTGATGTAATAGAAGGAGAATTAACCGAGACTACTGCCGATCTGATAACCACTATAATAGAAGAATCAGAACTAAATACATACGCTGAATTAGAAGGCCTTCGCGCTGGTACGGAGGAGACATTGTCAGATACGATATATGCATATATGGAGGCTACTGCGATAAAACAGATTGGCGGTGCTAACATCGGTATTCCCCAGGATATAACGGACGATGATGCCCTGGCAATCTATAATCACATGTCAGAGTCTCACGTCTCTGATTCTGATTCGGTTACAGCGTCATTCCTCAGTATACTTGCGTCCAATATTTTAAACCGTACTCCGATTCGTGTGACGTATGTGAAGTTTATTATTGGATTCGATGGAATACAACAGGAACCCTATCCCACTATTCCACCAGGAATTTCTCCTGTTCCTCACGGTATAGAAATAAAGTTCTATATTCCTGCTACAAGTATAGCTGATCCTACTCAAACGAGTCTCGTATTGATAACACGTAATGCAGATAACTTGATAACGAATGTAGAAATAGATACGAATACTGCAACCTCTGTAGAAGGATTTACTATACCGCCTGGTTCTGATGGCGTTGGCGCAGGTTTAACACTCTATGTTACACTTACATCTAGTCAAGGTGTCGGTATACATATACCAGCATTAGCCGATGTAGGTATTACGACGCTTCCTGATCAGCCTAAAAATGTTAAGGTGGAGCGGACAGGAGGCTCAACTACCGTATCTTGGGAAAAAGGGGGCGATTCCACTATTACATCGTACACGATTACGCCCGTATCAGAAGGTATACCAGGTACACCTATTCCGGTGCTCTTAGCTAATATTTTTACAAGCGGAAGCGGCAACACATGGAGTACGGTAATAACGGGTCAGTTATCTCGTTCTTTTACGGTTACTGCGACAAATCAATACGGCGACAGTGCTCCATCGGAAGTAGCGTCCATCCTGTTTCTCCCGTGTTTTCCTGCTGGAACACGAGTTCTCACGCCCACGGGTTACCGAACCGTTGACACACTTAAACACGGTGATCTCGTGACTACGGCCGCGGGTCTAACTGTTCCCGTAAAGGTCTATCATGGCGATATTAAGGTTACAACAGAGAGATCAGCGCCCTATTTTATTCCCGCTCACAGCTTCGGTCGCAATGCGCCGGCGGCTAATCTCCGTCTATCACCCTTCCACGCTTTCCAGATCAAGAAGAGTGTCTGGCAAATACCCTGCTTCGCGGCCAAAGAAAACAAAAATATTCGGCAGTATGGCCTCGGTGAGCCGATAACTTACTACCATCTGGAGTGCCCCAACTACTTCCGCGACAATCTCATCGTCGATGGCTGCGTTGTAGAGAGCTTCGCTGGTAAACAGGTTCCTAAAGGAATCATGGTCTATACACAGAATCTCCGTCTAGGTGGCTATACACGTGTTTCTGGACCTGGCATAACAAAGATCAGCACTGCTAAACAACGATAAACTGTATATTACTTATTTGAGAAACTATATTCTTAGTACATCTTTTAGTACACTGCTTATTAGAAGTCGGAATTAATGAATATCACCGCTTCATCGTATCTTTGAGAATCTCTTACAAATCGTTCTCGGATACTCCCAATGCGGCCCACGCTGCGCCAAGCGGGATTCCATTTTCACTTGGTGTAGCCGTTTGTTATCCTTATCGACTTTATTGGCGGACTTGGAGATTCGAAAGCAAACCTAAAGAGCGTCACACGGGAAGTGATGCGAGACATGATGATACAGTTTCTACCGAGTGATCGTTGGGATGTTGCTTTGAGAAAATCGTATTTATAACTTCTTTCCCCCCGGAGAAACGCGGTGAGGGATATATAGTTATGATTTTGACTATGACGATTGACTATGACGATTGACTATGACGAGACTGTTGGATACGCTGGCGGCACAGACAAATTTTTTCAATACATACAAATAGAAATGGATGCAGAAAATAAAGTGCATCAAGTTATATTCAATATTTCAATGATGTACTATCATTTGTATCCCGTGATGCTAATTGCTGGATTTCCAGTAGTGAAACCAGCAGACATGTATTCTGTGGCACATCCACTTGTATGGGCAGTACTGTTAGATTATGTGCTGTTTATATTTAAAAAGACAGCGGAAGGCAAGGATTTGAATATTAAGTACTTTTCACAAGAGTTTCAAAATATCTCCAAAGAAGTCTATAGCGGATTTCGGCAAATTGTTGCGGCAGCGGAACCGCACGAAATCATGGATATTTACCGTGACGCGTTCGTTGAAACAGAAGCAATGGTAGGTGGCGGCGAAGGAAATTTATTTAGCATAATGTTTCCTGGGCAATCAGGCGGTGGTGGAGCTGGTGGTCCGAATGGCCCCGGCGGTGTTACAAACACTACTTTAGCGACTCGCCCAGAAGGTCGTACGGCAAACACTACATTAGCGACTGGCGTAGCAGGTCATATGACGGCGGCTAATCAACGACTAAGTGCTATTGCGGAAAGTTATAGAAACCAACAAATAGACCGGTTGGCGTATCTAGCAACGCCCGAAAAGATGAGGCTCGTTCGTGCAGAATTACAAAAACTCGTGGATAATATTAAAAACGATATACACCATACGAATAAGGGCTCAACGGCAAAGTTATCGGATTTTGGAAAACAGTTGAAAGCTGCGATTGACATGGCGATTGAAGCGACAAGTCTGGGTTATTCGCTAAAGAAAGAAATAGATTCATTCTCGCCCTACTTGGGGCCGTGCGGTGTGGTGTGTGATACATTTACAGATAAATTTGCTGAGCCTGCTGTATTAGCAGGAGCGTTTATCGCAACTCAAACCGATAAATTAGATTATGTTAAAGAAATGATAGGGATGATGCCTGACACAGCAACTGGTCTGAAATTGAGTGATTTGGGATATTTAGTATCAAAGCCTGCTAGCTGGATTTTTAGTGGTATCACAGGAGCTATAAGTTCTCTGGGTTCTGGTATGGTAGAAGGAGTAACAGGCCTTCGTTTATCTTTTCCATGTCTGGCAGGAACAGTGGCTTGTGTAGTTACGACAAGAGTTTGTTGTAAGACAACCAGAGAATATATAAAAGCGTCAAGAAGTATAAGTAGAACAAGGGAAGCAGAATTACGCCTATTGAATATGATAAAAAAAGATGTATTACGTGCCGCCTTAATACACATTGAACGCGATCTAAAAGCTCATGTAGATTACGCACTTAGTCTGTCTAGTCAACATCCGGTACAATATACTAAACTGGTCATGGACGTACCAATCAACGTTCGCAGTGACTATTACCAAGGGAAGTTATATGATATTGACGATAATTCAAATTTGAATATAGAAGCCAAGAAAGCGGCGAAGAAAAATCTCATGTTCTTTGAGCAAGCAAAACAACATGCAATGGGAACAATGGACACTATATTCGAAAACTGGAAAGACTTCCCTATGGAACGTATCGCATCGATGACTGATCCTGATAAGAGAACGCTTTACCAGACCTTGCTAAAAGATATAGAAACGAAAAATAAAGAACTAGCGGCTGATTTTGTTAGGTTTGGAGATAAAATTAAAGAAATTATGGATGAACCTGGTGCCGCCCTAGCAACTGGAGCACGAGTTGCTGGGCTAGGTGTTAGCGCCGCTGCCATGGGTATTACTGCTGCGTTTGTTCCTCAAGTTGCGCCTGCTTTGTTAAGTACTGCGCCTGATTTGTTAAGTACTGCAGCCGGATTTAATAGTCTGACAAATCTTGGCGCAGGAACTGCGGAACGCGCAACGGCAGACTTAGGACATACTTATGTGGGGGGAATACAACATACACGTGGTATGCTTGAGTCTGCTTCTGCGATTGCTGCCTCTACGCATCGTGACTTTATGTTAGGCTCTCCACAACCAACTAGGTTAAGGATAGGAAACGGATTTGTAAGGGGAATACCACAACGTGCAAATGCGCCACAACATTCTGGATGTTCGGCGCTTATACCCAGAACACGGGGTGGTCGACGAACAATTCGCCGGCATCGCAAGAACCGCAATAGCCACCGGCGCAGAAGAAGTAGCCATAGACGCCGCTAATACAAGTCAAAAATTAACCTCCAATTCATCTGTACAAAGAACATTACAATGCCCTTTGTACAGATAGGTATCCGCGCCCGCAATTCATTACACCTTTCCTCTCTATGTTTGGCAGAGCATATCTTACAAATCGTTATCGGATACTCCCAATGCGGCCCACACCGCGGCATCCGCCTCCGCCAAGCGGGATTCCATTTTCACTTGGTGTAGCCGTTTGTTGTCCTTATCGACTTTCTTGGCGGCCTTCGGGGATGTATCCTCCACAATACAACCCTGGGTTGGATTCGACGCCATCTCGACGGCGATCTCCTTATAGGGCAGATCCACATGTGCCGTGACGGTAATCG
>Ga0214923_10001059_pt1 | contig 40044 bp, 54 predicted proteins | sample LL1510_MetaG_FD_177993 | JGI IMG/M metagenome (GOLD analysis project Ga0214923, IMG submission 177993) | Freshwater microbial communities from Lake Lanier, Atlanta, Georgia, United States - LL-1510 | ecosystem: Environmental > Aquatic > Freshwater > Lake | place: USA: Georgia | collected...
TCATCAAAGTCCATCAGTGGTGGGTGCGGAATATCGTCATGCACAATCACGCCGTCTACGGCTTCAATAAACTTTCCGCATATCACGCAGTAATATCCCTCGGTTTCATCCATGATTCTTCTCCTTTAGCTTGGCTTCAATGGCTCGGGCAAATCGGTACATTCTCCGATCTTCCTCGTACCCGTTCATATCGTGTATCTCCTCATCCGTCAGTCCAACCCATTCACGTGTCTCTGCTTGCTCGATGGCTTGGCGTAGTTCGTCAATCTCTTCTTGCATCCTGTTACGAATCATCCGCTCAGTCACAATGCCCTCGTGATCCGGGTGTTCTTCGCAGCGCTCTTGCCATGTTTTAATCGTGTGGGTTCGTGCTTGCGCTTCGTCCCAAGATTCTCTAAGCCAAGCCATCCATTCATCTCTTGTCATTGGTTTGTTTTTTGGCGGTTCCCAACTCTCACACTCACAAACATATCGTCCTGCGCTATGTGATGCGTCACGCATGAAGCCATGCGGTGCGTCGGGGTGCTCGTTACACCTTATGCTTGATCGTTCGTCTGTGTTTTCCATACATCACCCTCTTTAACCCGTTGTTCATGGACCTTGACTTCTCTTTTGCCTACCAACCGCGCAATCTCGCGGTCGATATACCATCTTGCCTTTCTTAAATCTTCAATCTCTTTGCCTTTCAAAGAGGCTCTCCAAAGATATTTAATAGCGTTACCTATACAGAATCCCATGTGCTCGGTAATCTGTATGCACTCCACGCCGCTAGGATGTGAAGTGTAATGTTTAGGATGATTTACTGATTCGTTTGTAATTTCTTTTTGGTCTTTTGTCATTCTGTACGGGGGTAATGTCATAGCCCTCTCCATCCTCTGATATCTTTTGTCCAGTGCCTTTCCCACAAGTGCATAGTGCTCAATCGCGCACCGTAGTCCGTAAGTTCTGTTGTTGTGTATTTTTTTGCTTCGTGTTCTCTACCAGGACCGACCCACAAATGTCGGCTTGAATAATGTGGTAGGTACGGCACGCCACGAAGGTAGAACACAGGTTGCGGTACTGTGACCGCAATCTTGTTGAGGTTCATAATGCTCATTCCACACCCCCACTAAGCCTGAACGCGATACGCGCTCTGTCGAGTTCTGCAATACGTTTGCGTTCCGCGATAACCTTTGGATCTTTCCAAGGGTAAGGCTGCTTGAGCAGCCTCCACTGACGCTTAAAAGTTTCAAGTACGTTAGTACTCTCGGACGTTGTTTTAATCTGCATCTTATTCTCCTGTTGGGTCGTCGGTGCGTTCTTTAAGCCATAAGATCGAGCATCGGATATGAAACAAAGCTTCCTCTGCTTGCTCTGTAGCCTTATGGTATTTACTCTCGTTAACAAGTTCGTACACTGCTTTGAGTGCCTTGTGTGCGTTATGTAAATGTTCGCTGATGTCTTTCATTCTGCGCGTCCCGCATGCAAGATGGCAGACAAACGCTTTTGCACATCTACAAGAGCCAAAAACCTAGGTCTTACTTGGCTCAATTCTTCTTCTACTTCCTTAAGTTGGTGCTGTGTTAGTGAAATAAGCCTGTCGTACGGGGTCAACGTATGCACCGATGAACTTGATGCTTTATTTACAAACTCGTCTACAAGAGTGTCAAGAACAACTTTTTTACCAGGAGGCACTTGGGTTTCAGTAGTTGCAGCCGAGTAAAAAAACCCGTTTTTAACTACAGCGCCGGTCTCTATCAAGCGGTCAAGAACTTTATACATAGTACCGGGACGTAGCGATAACGTCTTAGCAATCTGTGCGGCCTTGAGCGGGCTGGAACGTAACATCTTAATAACTTTATCGTCATACTTAGGTTTACGCATGTGATTAACTCCTTCCGTTATATTCACAATCGGTTACAGGACAAAACTTCTTGCAGGTAAAGTTCTGCTTCGCGTTCCATGTATCTGAAGCAAAACACTGCTCTAATCGGTCGATCTCCGGCAACCACCGCATCCAGTACTCGTCCGACTTCTCTTGTGAGTAGTCGGCAGTCACTAGGTTTTGGGCTACCACGAAAACCAACCCTGCCTTGATGTGTGTGACGTAGGGGAAATGCTTGAACACCAACAACGACAAAAGTTCTAGCTGTTTGGTGTCGGCGTACTGAGGCTTGCCTGTTTTGTAGTCCACGATACGTGCTCTATCACCGTTGACTACTAACAAATCAGCAATTCCTCGCACCCACACATCAGGGGCATTAAATTTACAAGGCTCAAAATATTTGGTTAGGCCCATCTCGTACTCACAGAAATGGGTTCCAGGTAATTGTTTTAGCGCGTCTAACTGCGGACGTATGAAGTCAAACTCAGGAGGCAAGTTGATATTCGATCCTACATAATCTTCAGCAGCTTTGTGTACTGCACTACCGTAAAGCAAATGGTCTTGCGGTGGTTCGACAATATCTTTAGTGACACGTAACCTGTAGTACTTACGCGGGCACTGCTGAAATAGTGAAATGCTGCTATAAGACCAAGTGTACTTAGCCGGTGTATTTGACTGTTGTTCCATAACTCTTTCCATGTTTAACTTCGCAGTTCAAAGGAAGAGTCTTTGCCCAATCAGGACGCCATCTCATGCACTCTTGCACATACGCGCATGCCTCTTCCCACTCAGCTTCCGGCGCAATGCAAGCGATGGCATCATGCACCGTCAGAACTACCTCGTAGCGTTCAGCTACCTTTAACATTTGATGTGCGATAACACACCTAGCGAGTGCTTGACATACGTTCTCTACGACCTTACCACCGTAGATTTTTACGTACCCGCGTTTAGTCATGTACCTGTACTGTACGCACTCCGAAACTGGTCTACCGAGAGTAGTAGCTCGTTCCACCGTAGCTTCCATGTCACGTTCAATCTTGGGGTACTTAAGGGGCAGTCCACTTGGCATATCAAACCCAACGCCTGGAAGCAAGTTAATAGCTTGCGGCTGTCTTCCAAATGTTGTGGTCTTTAATTCCTCAGATGACAATGCTTCTAAACATTTGTCGCCCTCTTCCCACAGTCTAGGTATATATGGATTGTATTCTCGGTATCTCTTAATAATGTATCGGGCTGTATGTAGGTTCATATCGACGCCGACCGAGTTCATATGCTTCATAAACTTTTCAGCCCCTAAACCATACCCGCATCCGAGCACTACGGTTTTTCCTATGAACCTCATAGCGTCATCAACATGTTCAACGCCAATGTTATAAATGGTAGAAGCCATTATTTTGTATACGTCCTTACCCTCCTCAAACGCTCGAACTAAACTTGTATGGCCTGCCAACCAAGCAAGTATCCGAGCTTCAATCTGCGAAGAGTCGGAGTCGATTAGCACGTAACCGTCAGGGGCGCATATGGCTTGCTTAATCTTAGATTTGCGCGGCAGGTTCTGAAGATTCACCTTGTCGTCGCCACCCCACCTGCCAGTGTGCGCGGCATAGTACCGTAGTGGAACGGGGAGGCTACCACGAAGCGATATGTCAAGTAGCCTCTGCGTCCTTGTCTCTTCAAGCGTGGATTTTGTACCTAGCCTAGCAGCAACAGCGCACTGAACACGAGGATCAGGGTGTTCAGAAAGTGCTTTGAACCCTTCATCTGTCTTGGACATAGCGTAGGTAATCTTGCCTGTCGTTGGGCTTATCTTCATAGGCACATCGACATACCAACTCTCCAACAGTGCAGCAAACTTTACGTTGGACATTAGCACTTCTTTGGTCACGCCAGATTCTTCAAGTAGCGTTTCCTTCTGTGTTATGACTTCTTGCAGATGCTCGCGCAAGAACTTTGTATCTAGCACTAGCTTCGGCTTAGTAAACATTCTTAATGTTAGATCTATTAACTTAAGCTCACGCTTCTTAAAGTTGGCGTTGAATATTTCGTAAAGTTTATAGCAGATGTCAGTGTCGTTAGCGCAATATGATCCGTAAGCATTAAGGTCGTACCGAGAGAAATCCCTGCGGCGTTTGCCCATAGCTAGGACTACCTCGTTGCCTTTCTGCCCTACGCCGTAGCGGTCAGCCAACTTAGACAGGCTGTTACCCGCTTCTGTGCCGTCTATGGCTCGCGCCATGCACAGCGTATCAAGATACACAAACGGGTATATGTTATAGCGCCAAGCTAATATAGCTCCGTCAAACATCATATTGTGGGCTAAGGCGAACGAAGTGTCCCAAGGGAACTGCGACAACCACTTGGCGGTTTCTTCATGCGTACCACTGAACCACTGCGTCCTCTCATCATCAACCTTTACGCATACGCCGATAGTCTCAAAGCGCGGGTCTCGCACGTACTCCTCAGTCGTCATATTACTGAGAGAATATTCTTTATCGTAATACGATTCAAAATCAATCGTTAAGGTTGTCATTGATCGGCATCCTTATACGTTTAGGCAGTCTTCTGTCAGGAACGGTCATAGAAATTTCTACGGGTATGTACGTCGGGTCGAGGCTCGCTTGTTCTTCAAGCCACTTAACAAGCAAATCGTAGCCCACTACTTCATTGACGACAAAGGCTACCCCTTTGTGCTGTCGTATGGAATCAAGCTCTTCTTGTTGCAACGCGGTAGGTTTGTTGTCTGCCGCTTTAGTCTCAATGGCAAAAAACTTTCCGTTGACACAACCCACAAAATCGGGTACACCACTTCGCCCATAACCACCAGTGGCGGGCATAAAGAAGTATGCGTTATACCTAAATAACAGTCTCTTTATTTTTACTTTAACTTTCCCTTCAGGTGTCATGCGTTTCTCCAAAAGTAGACTTAGTATAGTCCATAGGTTTGGATAGTGCAAGCCAAACCCCATAAAAAAAGGGACAAACTGACGAGCGGTCAGAATGTCCCTTAAAGGGAAGCGCAGAGTTTACGTGATCTGCACACGCAACCAAACTAGGAGTCTGTGATTATATCACCTTTCACGATTATGTAAAGGTTTTCGTACCTATCATCCTGCCAACGGACACCGACATCGCGTATAGGTTGTTTTGGTTCAACAAAAGAAAGCATGGTCATCTTCTCGATGTAAGGCGACGGTACTTCTTCCTTGCTTCGATAAGTCTCCGAAAGAACCACCACGTTTGGCTTATCGCTAACCTTGTCAATAAACACCATAGAACCATCTCGCATTTGCTGAACTACTACTACATTATGGTTCTCTACATGATTGCTTATACTTCTGACGATCTCAAAAGCAATGCAGTGTTCAGGCAGGTTATCTGATATGGGGAAGTCAGGCATATCTACTGACGTACCCGTACGCAATCCGACGATATAGCTGATAGCAGCAGCATGTGCCTTCTCTGTATCATCCAACTCTTGGCGCACGTTTCGTTGGACGTTGTATACCAAGTTGTGCATGTTATACATAGCATCTTGGTACATCTTCGACACTAGTTGGTCTACGGGTTCTGGCTTGAAGTACTCTAGTATCTTCTTGACAGCAACTTTAGCGTTAACCGTCTTAACAGAGTTTCGCGTGCCTCGCTTGTTGTTGATGTTGTTGGAGTAAATGGTATACACCCACTGCCTTCCCGCTCCACGATGGTCGATCTTGCCGTAATTTACGTAGCCAACTTTCTGAAACCCGTGGAACACGCTGACCTTATTGTAGTGGTCTACTCCCTCAACAAGCGTAACCTTGTCGCGGTCATCACGCACCACCTCAAACGTGAGTGCGGGCATCGCGTTGTACACAGTTAGCAAGAGAGATTTAAGCTCAGGGATAACCTCAAGTCTGGGCTTTTTCGAATCGTTGTTGATCGTAATCTTAAACATGTTTGTTCTCCCTACCAATCAAAGCGTGAAAGGATGTCATCGACCTTGTTCTTGAGAGACTCCCGAACGGTGTCACTCTCTTTCACTGTCTTAGCATCAAGGTTGTATATCGACCGCTCAAGTTCTTTACGGGCGACCTCTAACTGAGGATCTCGCGTAATGTTTAACTTGTCGAGCACACCGACCAGATCAATTGCATTTGTTATTAGCGTACTGTGGAAGCCTTTAGCGTTGCCATCCTCGTCGTTACCGAGTCGGTCGGACATGTGCGACAAGCATGTATGCAGTCGGCCCCACACTTCACGCATCGCGCCGTTGGTGCGCTCCTCGTAGTGTTTCTCATACATGGCGCATAGTTCACGATGTGCTTGCTGCCCGATGTCCACACGAAAGTCACCCGATGTTGGCACTGGCGAAAAGGTATAGCGAAAGTCAAACTTCTTCATCACCTCCGCAAGCGGTGGGTAGTCGTCTCGGTTGAATAGCTTGCCGAGTGAAAACGCTGAGGCTGTTACCATATCATCGTAAGTAGCCTCAAAGTTATCGCGTAACCTCCGCCAGTTATCGTGATGCTCGTCGAGCCTAGACTTGAAGCCAGTCATAAACATCTCAGAGGTCAACAGTCTTGGACCCTTGTCGGCCCAAGGAAGTGTCTGCTGGTTATACCAAAGACGGACGCGAGCAGAGTACTTGTTCCAAGCATCGAGCGCGTTGGTTCCGGCAAGCAGATGCTTGTGGTAGTTACCCGCATTGATCTTGGTGTCGTTCTGCTGATCGACCTCTTGTGATACTTTCTTATCCAGCTTGCGAGCAGTCCAAGTTGATATGTTCAACTCGATGAGCATCGCGCTCGTTTCGATACCTACATGTACAGCGTTCATTGTATTGCTCCTAGTTTGGACGTTCTGACTTAGTGTCAGTTTGTCTTGGTTTTAAGGTACTGCTTCAAAAGGAATTCGACCACCTGAGACATCGATGGTACGAACCCCAACTGGTCGGCAAGCTGAGACTGAAGATCCTCAACTTGCTGACCAACTTCTTTGGATAAACTCACGTTCATCCGATCTTGGGGTTTCTTCATGCCATTACTCCACGTAAACGACCGAACCAACTTTGGGTTGGAAGTGCTTGTTGCCGATCACGCACCAGAGCACAGGCGCACTCTCTGCCCAGGCTTCCACTTTGTGCTGAAAAAACACACCGTCCGTTAGCATGATGATTGCTTGTGGGCTGATCTGTTTCTCCTTAAGATACTTTGGTACACAATCAGGATCAGTGCCACCACCACCGGTCGGTATAGTGTTCGCCGCAAAGCTCTCCACTTCAGCACCCTTGTAGGTCTCGTGCTTGGCTACGTGCGTATCCCAATAGAGAACCTCCATGACTTCAGGGTTAAGCTCATTACATATCGAGTTAACCTCGGAGACAAACTGAGTAAGTACTTCTCCAAAGATCGAACCCGATGTGTCGATGCCGTTAACAAAGCAGCGGGCTTTCTCACTAATCATCGTGGGCATGATGATATCCATACCGATGAACCGACGATTAGGCTTGCGCCATGTAGTCTGGTCTCGACCTAGCATCGATGACTTGAGGAACTCACGAAGAGCAGTTCGCCAATCTACTTTGGGATGCAGAAGCTCATCGATACCGCGTGGAACATTACCTTTGAGTTTCCCTGCCAAGATAGCACCTTCACGAAGAGCGTGGTCGATGTCTCTGCTCAGCTCTTCTTTCTCTTTGGCATCCATCTGTTGAGCATTATCCCAATCGTGTTGGTCGTGCTGTTCGCCACTACCCCCGCGACGTTCTGACTGCTCGTCAGGTTGTCCCCTTGGACCTTTACCGTTGCCGTCGTTTGGACGCTTGCCTGTACCTTGACGTTTCTTGAGCAGGTCATAGACTTGTTTAGTGTCCATGTTGCGGAACTCTTCGTCGTACAAGCCTATTCTGTTACCGTCCTTATCGACAGGGAACTCCACCACTGCGTTAATAGGATCGCAGTCCATGATTTGCAAGTTGATAACATAGTCCATTGCCACGTTAGCAAGCGGAGCGTTCTCGTCGGCAAGGTTCTTCCACGTTGTGAGGTGACGATAAGCCTTGTGCATCGCTTCGTGAATAATCACGAAGTTAATCTGCTTATCGTTAAGACGCTCCATGAACTCGCGCCCATACCATACGTTCTTACCGTCAGTCATGGCTGTGAGATAAGGATCATCCTTGACATGAACTTTGCCGATCATAAAGATGCCTGAGAACAGGCAGAAGTTCTTGTCCTTCATCAACTGGACATGGCAACGCTCGATGCGTTGCTCTACAGTTAGCTTAGTTAGCATTGCTATTCTCCTAGAATAAGTACTGGTTTTCGCGCATCCATGTAACGAATGCACCGCTTGTGAACAGGATGTCGCGCTTATCCTTGTTCCTTGCCGCTGTGATACTGAACACCGATTGAAGCTCTTTCGGTGTGCGCTTCAGATACGTAAACCACTTGTTGATGTTCCCCCTGTCGATCTTCTGCACCGCGCCGTAAGCCATGATGCACAGGGCCGCAGGGGATGTGGGGATCTTTGCCACTGCTGGGTCGTGCATGATCTCTTCCCACGAAGGTAGTGAGTCAGCGACCTCGACGTACGCAATCAAGTCGCGTCCTGCGTTGTCACCAATCGTGCCGCACAGCGCAGTGACTAGCGTCTCACGGGTAAACGCACCACGTTTCTTGATGATGTGGCTGGCCTTCTCGCCGGAGCGCGGAGAGAAGTATGACCTTTGCGGATACTTGGGGTTGAAGATCAAGTGATTCTCCGCCTGTGCAGGATCTTTGTACGATGCTAGGCAATGGGGATAAGCCCTGACCCACGCCAGAAGCTCAGGCGCAAAGTCATGCGTTGCACCGTACTCGATGTACTGCTCTGCCGTCGGGTTAGCAACGGGGATGATTGTCATGCGGTTGATACTGTGCGACTTCATCAGATCACCAACCCCGTCGGTGCTGTTGTTACCCGCAGTTACTACGATAGTATCCTTATGCTGTTTGAACCCAGCAATCCGTCGCTCATGCAACAGCGGATGGAGCATGTTCTGCACAGCCTGTGACGATGGCTTGGAGAACTCGTCGATGAAGATCACCAGTGGCTCACCAGTGTGGAAGCCCCAGTGTTGGTTGGGATAGAGCATGGTGGTCTGACTCTCGCGGTCAGGCATTGGTACGCCAAGATCACCGAGGTCGGTGGTGGGTGTGTCGATGTAGACCAAGCGAAACCCTGTACGCTTAGCGAGTCGGCTAGCCATTGCAGTCTTGCCAACCCCAGGCTGACCGACCAAATGCACAGCGTTGGTGGAACCGATAGCAAGAATAAGTTCTTCCGCTTCGGCTAGAGATACTTCGGCGTTAAGTCTGATTTCCATTGTGATTTCCTAGTTTGATAGTTTGGTTAGACATTCTGACTGGATGTCAGTTTGTCCTGCACTTCTTTGCTTCCGCAATACTTCACATAGAACTCGTTGTTGTTGGTTGGGATATGTACCGTTGGATAAACCTCCTTCTTATAAAAAAGTAAGTGGGGATACTGGAACTTTAGTAGGGTACTAAACGTAGATTTGATATCTGCGTACGAAAACATATCAAGGCGAGTAACGATGCAGAGATCAATGAACCTTTTGTATATAGCGGCGTGGTCGTTTTGCACCATAGCCGAATCTAGCTCGGCAAAGAAAGCAGTGCGTGATGCCCTAGCTTGTTCTGCCCTAGACTGGATAGTCCAAGAGTTCAATGTCAGATAGCTCAGTTGGCGATCAGAATCCATACCGTAGAAGCTAGTGAACTTCTCGTGCGCTTCCCTATAATGCCACCTACCTTCATTGCCTAGTAGGAACAAGGCACTCTTGCAGTAGTCCAAGAACGATGCGTAGTTACTAAGCATGCGCTTCGTTTCTTTCACCCTAGCTCGGTACACAATCTTTGCCTTGGAGTCAACGAACTTTTCCTGTGCGAGGTCGTATGTGATGTAACCGTTGTCTTTGGGGATTGGATAGTTAACACCGTCCCGCCCACGTATGTGTATCACCCCGCGAACCTTACTCACGCTTGAGAAAAGATTACTGCGACCAAACACCTCGTTTAAGAAGCATGACGTTAAGTTCGTATGATAACCACACGCATTGATGCGTATCTTGTTATCCGGTGTGAACACCACAACAGCGTGGTCGAACAAAGACAGGATGATGCCGTTGATACCCTCTGAGATGATGCACTGTGTGTACCGACGGTTCTTGCCAAGCGGACGGCGACCTGCATCACGACTGTTGCCTTTTAATGGCTTCACCTGATCGTGGTATCGCTTAGCGTCAAAGTAATTGATAAGGGTTGGAATACCCGCTGTTGCTAGTGCCATGTTAGTAGTCCTTTTGGTATGGATACGTTGTTAGTGTGTGGGTCTACGCAGTGTCCGAACGTGCTGTTGATCTCGTTAGCGACATTCTGACGGTGTGTCAGAATGTCTCGGTAGGCAGTGGTGACCACCATGATCTGCTCGATGGAAACGTCAGGATGCGCGAGCACGTTGAGCATCTTGCGCTCAAACTCGCGGATTTGTGTAAGTATCTTGAGATACTGGGACATTGCTTGGGCTTTGGTAGTCATTTGATTAGCCCCAATCCAAGCAGAACAACAAGCGCGATGAAGCATGCCATCATGCCGTACGCGACCCAAACGTCTTTGTCATTCATAATGTTTCTTCCTCATAGATGCCTACGTTGCCTTTGTACTTATCAAATGAAGGTTCCTTCTTACTACGGCACATTAAGCATGAGCACGGACGCCCGTGCGTGGATGCCCATTTCCCTACGCGAGCACCATCGTCGGTTGGGAAGTCCCACTGCCGCAACTTATGCTTTGCATCGGTTTTGGCACGTTTGTCCTCGTGCCGTGTGCGAGCACGCGAGGGATTCTTCATCCACTCAAAGATCACTGGGTTGCGCTTTTTCATTCCTTGATCTCCTCGATTGATTCAACGTCCCAAGAGCTGTCGTCAATGTGCGTTGGTTGCGTGGCTAGGAACTCAAGCTCTTGCCATGCTTTGTCTTCTGCCTCATCTCTCGACTCAGCCTCGACGGTTACGATGATGTACGACGCCCTTCTGAACTCGACTTCAAACTTTTTCATCGCGTTAATCCTCCCTTGTTGTTGATGCCGATAGCCGCTTCTCTAGCGTAGTCGGCAGTGAAGAACATCGCACCCTGCTTGTGTGGGGTAAGCACACACCAGGACTTGCGAGCGAGTACAGATGCTTTCTCGCCGCAGGGCTTGCATACGGTATGTCCGTAGGCAGCGCGTTTCTTGCCGATGCCGTTGATGCGGCAGATGCGGCAGTAGCCGTTGGTGTGGGCTGGTTTAGCAGGGACATTCTGACTCGGAGTCAGTTTGTCGTCGGTTTGAGACATGGAACCTCCTAGTAGGTTGTGGTAGGCACAGGCGTAGTTATCCCCACCCCTGCGTGCCTGGGAAGGGGCAGGTGGTACTGCGTTACTGAGTTGTTGCTGTGTATTCATCAATCGACCTAAAGGTCAATTGTAGCATATAAACTATACTTTGTCAAGTAAGTGTCAAAAGCTCTGGAGTTGTTGTATTGTGGTATTGCAATATGGAGATTTTAGAGCGGGGCGTTTGTTGTAATGTATGAGAAATGTATGTAATGTAGGAAAAGAGGTTGACAAACTTTTGCCCTGTTTTCAGGGGTTGTAGCAATGTAGATAATGTATTGATCTAGAAAAGGCTGTGGCTATTTTTGGGTCAACACCTGCTGCGTCTTCTCGAAAACTGCAAAATAAATTTCGGGAATGGCTTTTTTGGGCAAAACGCCCCTACAATATATACATTATTTGTTTTCAATGACTTAGCTCACATACAATCACCTTATACATTCAAATACAATCCTACATTGCGTTGCGACAAACTGACACTTTGTCAGAATGTCGTGAAATAGGGTGTTGACAAGTCTGTGGATATGCGTTAAGCTGCGTAGCAGCTTAACGGTTCAGCGCAAAAATAAGAGAACAAGGCTACCTCGTTGACATGACCGTTCCCCCGAAAGTCTTTAGGAGATTTTGTCATTCTAAATCTGGTTTTGATACTAGCATATGGTATACTAGTGGCGACGTTATGACCTAACGTCATTTTGTCAATCAACCTAGGAAAACCAAATGACTACTCAATCAATCATGTTCAAAGCAGGTTCATTGTTCGCCGATAGTGAGACCAGTGCCGACGAAGCACTGGAGATCGCCGCTCGCCATCTTGGCGACAAGCCGACCTTCGAGCACTACAACGACAGCCGTGTGACCTTCGTTGATGCTTACGTCAGCCGCAAGCCGACTACTAAGGGCGACGCCGCCGATCAAGCATGGAAGCGATTCAAAGATCGCTTGGTGTTGCGTTATGCAATCGCAGTGCCACAAGCACCAAGTAAAGCCGCGACCAAAAAGCGAGCCGAGCGAACCGCAAAGCAAGACTCGCTGCTCAAGCAGTACGAAGCCGCGACTCCAGCGCAATTGACCGATATGCTTCGCAAGCAGTACGAACAGCAAGCGAAAGACCCTAGCCTTGATGATCGCAAAATCAACGAAATCAAGCAGGTTTTGAAGATCAAGACCAAAGACCAGAAAGCCGAACAAGACAAAGCACTCAAAGACTTGCGCGGCGAACTGAGCAAACTGGTCAAAGACTGTACCGACGCGGCGAAGATCAAAAAAGCGATCTCCCTGCTCAAGTAACCAGTCATAACCAAGACCCCGACTAAAAATCGGGGTTTTTTAGGCTACCTCGTTGACATGACCGTTCCCTGGGTTTTTCGCCTGGGTTCGGCCTGGGTAGTAGGTCATGGCATAGCGTGGCACTGTGATATACTATATGGACAATCTGAGATTGGCTCAGATTGTAGAACCCATAACTTTATAGGAGTTATCACATGGGTAAGAAACCAGTAGCAGCAGCAGCGCCGGTTCAACCAGCGCCGGTTATCAGTGCAGTGCAGGCCGATGCAGCTTTTGCAGCCGGTGCAGGTGAAGCTCGCACTAGCTTAGCTAGAATCGAGACGGCCGAGAATTTCGCTCGGGCCTTGGGTACTAATCCAACCTTCCAGGCCTGGGAAGCAATGCGCCTGAAATGGACTGAAGGGTATCACTCAGTGAAACCCGACACTTCGAGCAATGCAGGCGACAAGGCCTGGGCTAGCTTTGCCAAGTACATGGGCGAGCTTTACGGGATTGAAAAGCCCAAGAGTACTAGCGCAGCAGCAGAGAAAAAAGCTGCAGAGCGGGAAGCTGCAAAAGGTAAGCTCGAAGAAAAGTATGAGGGCCAAGATCTAGCTCAAATCATGCAACAGATTGAAGCTCAGTACACAAAGCTAGCTAAGAAGCCCAGTGATAAGCATACCGAGAAAACCCTGAAAGAGCTTAAGCAAATCGCCCGAATTCGGGAAGCTGAGGAGAAGGAGGAGCTTGCGGACGAAATCAAGGGATTGAAGGAGGATATCCGTAAGCTGATAACAAGCTGCAAGAACGTGGAATTGTTGCGTGAAGTACATGACACACTATCAACCGAGGAGAATGATGATGAAATCTAATATCAAGGAAATCGAGCGCAAGTTGCGGGATAGGTGCTACGACATCGGCTATGAAATGAATAGTTCAATGTCGGACATTGTTGTGAATGACACTATTTCCCCAAACGATAAAGTAGCTTATGTAATCAATATCCATGAAGCTATGAAAGCCCTGTGTACGCTAGAACGTAGAATCAACATAGCATTAAATGCGATAAGCACTAAGTAGACCGGCTGCACCCCATCAACCCCAGGCTAAACCCCTGGGGTTTTTTGTTGCCTGGACGACCCCAGGCCTATCGAATCCATCCAGGCCGACCCCCACCAGTACCCCACCCCCCTAAACCGACCATATAGGCTACGCCGCAGTACGCACACTGTTTTGCACATTACTCACTTAATTTTTCAAAACACCCCCCACCCCCTTGTTTTTTTCTATATGTGCTTATAATATGCGCGTTTAGAAACGCACCCCCTTAACATTTCTGGAGTCCCGTTTCCTCCATGACTATTTCTATTACGCCAGATTTCGAGCATCCAGTACCTAAGTCATTCAAAGACAATAACGCAGACACACTGCGTGAAAATGCGCGGGTCGCAGCTAGGACAGCAGCCATGCTTGTTGAGCTAGGTATGCCGTTTGAAATGACTAAGGAGGATGAAGAAGCAGCGCAAAAACTGTTTCAAGAGTTTGATAAAAATAAAGGCGCAGAGAAAGAAGGCCATAACCCCCCTGCTCTATACGATGGGTCAGTATCTATTAAGTTAGCAGCTTTGCTTAACGAATACGATAAGCAAGTAGTAACTGATGCTGTTCAAGTACGTACGTTTATAACTAATCGGCTATTGGAGTTGTCGTCATGCGGCGACGCTAAAAACGAACTGCGTGCTTTAGAACTGCTTGGAAAGATGTCTGATATCGGGGCATTTACTGAAAAAACAGAAATTACTATTACGCACCGTACTTCGGAAGATTTGCGTAAGGCTATTGAAGACAAGATTCATAGATTGCTCGGAGGCGATGTTATCGACGTAAAGCCGGTAAGCGTTGTTGAGGAGCTTGGCCTAGTGGAAATGGAACATGCAGATAAATCCGCAGGAAGTTCAGAAACTTCAGTTACTACTGAAGAATCTGCCGAACTTACCTGAAGCGCAATTACGTTCGCTGCTGACTGATTTAACGCAGCATGAAAGATTGAAGGCCCGTGAGACTGCGGCGTCTGACTTCATGACGTTTGTAAAACGAGTGTGGCCGTCCTTTATTGAAGGTTACCACCACAAAAAAATGGCTAAAGCGTTTGAAAAAGTAGCTGAAGGTAAGATAAAACGCTTAATCATTAATATGCCACCCCGCCATACCAAGTCTGAGTTTGCCTCTTACTTACTACCAGCTTGGTTTTTAGGTAGGTACCCAAACAAAAAAGTTATTCAGACCGCCCACACAGCAGAACTAGCAGTTGGTTTTGGTCGAAAAGTACGAAATCTTGTCGATTCTGACGTTTATTCCGATATTTTCCCTGGGGTATCACTGCAAGCTGACTCAAAAGCTGCCGGTAGATGGAACACAAACAAGGCTGGTGAGTACTTTGCTATTGGTGTAGGAGGTGCTGTTACTGGTAAGGGTGCTGATATCCTTATTATTGATGACCCGCACTCAGAACAGGAGGCTGCATTAGCCGCAACTAACCCAGAAATCTACGACAAAGTGTACGAGTGGTATACATCTGGACCTCGGCAGCGTTTACAGCCGGGAGGGTCAATTATTATTGTGATGACTCGGTGGGGTTTGCGTGATTTAACAGGGCAAGTTGTTAAATCTAGCATGCAAAGAGGGGGTGATGACTGGGAAGTTATTGAATTTCCTGCAATTTTACCCTCTGGAAACCCACTTTGGCCTGAATTTTGGTCACTAAACGAACTTTCTGCGCTTCGGGAGGAGCTTCCTAACAGCAAATGGCAGGCTCAGTACCAGCAGCAGCCAACTTCTGAAGAAGGTGCCATCGTTAAGCGTGAATGGTGGAAAGTATGGGAGAAAGAAACGCCTCCGCGATGCGATTACATTATTCAATCATGGGATACAGCATTTGAAACGACTACTAGGTCGGACTATTCTGCTTGTACTACGTGGGGTATATGGACTAACGACGAAGACAACGCTCAAAACAATATTATTTTGCTTAACGTCATTAAAGCTCGTATGGAATTCCATGAACTGAAGAAAAAAGTTATGGAAGAGTACAATGAATGGGAACCAGATACTTTAATCGTAGAGAAAAAAGCTTCTGGTATTTCGTTATACCAAGAATTACGTAGGATGGGCGTACCGGTGCAGGAATTTACGCCAAGTAAAGGTAATGACAAGATAACTAGGCTTAATGCAGTGTCTGACATTATTGCATCAGGCAAAGTTTGGGTGCCAAATACACGTTGGGCTGATGAGCTTGTAGATGAAATTGCTAGTTTTCCGTCCGGGGAGCATGATGACTTAGTGGATGCTACGACGTTAGCGTTAGCTAGATTTAGAAATGGTGGTTTTTTGCGGTTGCCATCAGACCAACCTGATCCAATTCAGTACTTCAAGCGTAAAAACCAATACGCTTACTATTAGGAATAAATCATGGCTACAAGTAGTTTTTTTGACAAGTCGTTAAACCAAGCGCCGATGGGGCTATCGGATCGAGATGAACTTGAAGAAAGCCCAGGCATTGAGATCGAGATTGAAGATCCTGAGTCTGTAGCTATTGGGTTGGGCGGCTTGGAAATTGTAATTGGCAAAGAAAAAGATGATATTGGCGATGAGGATTTTAATGCCAATCTTGCCGAAGAAATGGACGAGAAAGAGCTAGCTACGCTGGCTAATGATCTGTGCGGCGATTTTGATGATGATATCTCATCCCGTAAAGATTGGATGCAGACATTTGTTGATGGATTAGATTTGCTTGGTTTAAAGGTTGAAGACCGCACAGAACCTTGGCCTGGAGCTTGTGGCGTGTACCACCCATTGCTGACAGAAGCAGTTGTTAAGTTTCAGTCAGAAACAATTATGGAAACTTTCCCAGCATCAGGGCCAGTGCGCTCTAAGATTATTGGGGAAGAAACTAAAGAAAAGAAAGAGTCTGCTATGCGTGTGCAGGCAGATATGAATCACCAGCTTACCGATGTGATGGTTGAGTACAGGCCAGAACACGAGAAAATGTTATGGGGGTTGGGGCTGTCAGGTAATGCATTTAAAAAGGTCTACTATGATCTGCGGCTGGGTCGGCAAACTTCAATGTATGTATCAGCGGATGATCTTGTGGTGCCCTACGGCGCTGCCAATATTGAGACTTCTGAACGTGTTACGCATGTGATGCGTAAGACTAAAAACGAGTTACAGCGTCTGATGGACGCAGGGTTTTATATTGATATTGAGCTTGAAGATCCGACGGATTCACTTGATGAGGTTGAGAAAAAGATTGCAGAGAAAATGGGGTTCAGGGCTACAACGGACTCGCGGTACAAAATCTTAGAGATGCACGTTGACCTGGATCTGCCAGGATTTCCAGATAAAGATGAGGATGGGAAAGAAACCGGATTGGCTGTTCCTTATGTAGTGACAATTGAAAAATCAAACGGCAAGATTCTTTCTATCCGAAGAAACTGGAACCCAAGCGATGAGCTAAAACAAAAACGCCAGCACTTTGTTCACTATGGGTATATCCCAGGTTTTGGCTTTTATTACTTTGGTTTGATCCATTTAATCGGTGGGTTTGCTAAGTCGGGTACATCTATCCTTCGTCAGCTTGTTGATGCTGGTACATTATCAAACCTCCCCGGTGGTTTTAAGACAAAAGGCATGCGTACGAAGGGGGATGACACTCCATTTTCCCCTGCTGAATGGCGCGATGTCGATATTGGCTCAGGCACACTTAAAGACAACATCATGCCGCTCCCGTACAAGGAGCCTTCGCAGGTGTTGGCAGCACTCATGGATAAGATCATTGATGAAGGCAGACGGTTTGCGTCGGCTGCTGATCTCAAGGTCTCGGATATGTCCGCTCAGTCCCCAGTTGGGACTACGCTAGCTATATTAGAGCGTACATTAAAAGTGATGTCTGCTGTTCAGGCACGGATTCACTATTCGATGAAGCAGGAGTTTAAGCTCCTGAAAGAAATTATTGCTGACTATACGCCGGAAGAGTATGGCTACGAGCCGGTTGATGGCAGACCCAAAGCTAAAAAGTCTGACTACGACAACGTCGATGTAATCCCTGTTAGCGACCCTAACGCTGCGACAATGAGTCAGAAGGTTGTGCAGTATCAAGCAGTCCTTCAGTTGGCGCAGACCGCACCGCAGTTATATGATTTACCGTATCTCCATAGGCAAATGCTTGAAGTTCTTGGCATCAAAAACGCTGAGAAACTCGTGCCGATGGAGGACGATATGAAGCCGGTCGATCCGGTTTCGGAAAACATGGACTTGTTTACAAACAAGCCCGTCAAGGCGTTTATCTACCAAGATCACGCCGCACACATCACAGTGCATATGTCTGCACTGCAAGACCCCGTTACTGCACAAATTCTTGGCCAGAGTCCAAACGCTCAAGCCATGCAAGCAGCATTTATGGCGCACATTGCCGAACACTTTGCGTTCCAATACCGTAAAAACATTGAAGAGAAACTTGGGGTTCCCTACCCTGCACCCAACGAAGAAATGCCCAAAGAGTTGGAGGTCGAGGTCTCTCGCCTTGCCGCAGCAGGTGCTCAGAAACTGTTGCAGGCTAACCAAGCGATGGCCCAGCAAGCGCAGGCTCAACAGCAAGCGCAAGATCCGATTGTGCAGATGCAGCAACAAGAGCTTCAGTTACAGGCTCAGGAGTTACAGCGCAAAGCACAAAAAGATCAAACCGACGCACAGCTAAAGGCAGCTCAGATTGAGACCGAGCGTATGCGTATTCAGTCGCAGATGGAGCTTGATGGTGCCCGTCTTGGGGCGCAAATTGCCAAAGATCAAACGGAGCAAGAGTTCCAGCAAGGTGTTGAAGCCGTACGCAATGAGATTGAAGGTACTCGGATTGGGGTGGATATTGCTAAGAATATTGCTGCAATGCAGCAACAACGTGAGCAGGCTACCCAGCAAGCAGTGCAGTCAAAAGGGAAAACTAAAGAATGAATTCTCAAGTTTTAGAGTATTTGATTAAGCGTTGCCATGACGAAGAAAGCCATTTGGCCGAAACTTTAGGGCAAGGTTTAGCAAAGGACCACGCTGATTATCGCCATCAGTGCGGGATTATTAGAGGTTTGGCAATGGCGAGACAAATGCTAATTGATGTAGCAGAAAGGATGGAAAACGACGATGAGTGAACTCCTAGTAGGGTCTACAAGCGGCTCTGCGACGGTACTACCTGAAACCGCCGAAGAAAAAGCTCGACAACTGCCCGATCCGTCAGGCTATCGAATCTTGTGTGGCATCCCAGAGATTGAAGACAAGTTTGATAATGGTCTGATTAAAGCTGACGTAACTATGCACCACGAGGAATTGCTTACAACGGTGCTGTTCGTTATCAAGATGGGGCCAGATGCGTACAAAGACGAGAAGCGATTCCCGTCGGGGCCGTATTGCAGAACAGGTGATTTTATATTGGTTCGCCCCCATGCAGGCACACGGTTAAAGATTCATGGCCGTGAATTTCGCATCATTAACGATGATTCTGTCGAGGGGGTCGTAGAAGATCCTCGCGGTATTAGTCGCTCATAAGGAGTTAATTATGTCCGAAGCAACTAAAAAAGAAGCTGAAAATCAAATTGAAATTGAGATTGAAGACGACACGCCCCCGGAAGATCGCGGGCGGCAACCCATGCCGGAAGATCTTGTCAAAGAGTTAGAAAATGACGAACTTGAAGAGTATTCCGATAAGGTAAAAACCCGTCTCAAGCAGATGAAGAAGGTCTGGCACGATGAGCGCCGTGAGAAAGAACGTGTTCTTCGTGAACAGCAAGCTGCCATAGAAATAGCACAGCGGTTACAGAATGAAGTGGCGCATTTACGCGCTAAATCAGCCAATGATAACTACACGCTAATTAAATCTGCAACAAGTGCTGCGGAATTGGAGCTGCAGAAAGCTGAACGTGAGTATAAAGAAGCTTATGAGGCGGGGGATTCTGATCGCCTTGTAGAAGCGCAACGAACACTCAATGATGTTAATTTCAAATTACAACGTTTGAAATCTGTAAAACCGCCTACGGAAACTGTACAAAATACAGAAAGTAGTGTAAATTATTCTCAACCGCAGCCACAAACTCCACGGTTAGACCCTAAAACTGATTCATGGCGTAGACAAAATACGTGGTTTGGATCAGATGATGAGATGACTGCAGCCGCTCTAGGTTTAAACAACAAGCTACTTAGAGAACGTGGTCAGGCTTTTGAGGGCACCGATGAGTATTGGCAAATCGTTGATAAGACGATGCGTAAAAGATTCCCCGAATATGATTGGGGAGATGAACCTGCTGAGGGAGCGTCAAGAGCTTCTCAGACACGGACAAATAAACCAGCTACTGTTGTAGCGCCGGTTTCACGTAGTACGGCCCCCACAAAGGTCAGACTAAAAGATTCTCAGATTGCCATTATCAAAAAGATGGGTATTACACCTGAGCAATATGTTAATGAAATGCTGAAACTGGAGCGTGCAAATGGCTGAAAATCGTTTAACTCGTGATGTTGAAAACCGTGAGCGCAGTAATCGTCCGAAACAATGGAAACGTGCTGATGTCCTTCCTGAAGTAGAGCCAATGCCTGGATATACACCACGCTGGGTACGTGTGTCTTCATTAGGGAAAGCTGACCCCAAGAATGTCTCTGCCAAACTCAGAGAAGGGTGGGAGCCAGTAAGGATCGAAGAGCAACCGAACCTGAAGTTTATGCGCGACGAAAACAGCCGGTTTAAAGACAATATCGAGATCGACGGGTTGTTACTCTGCAAAATCCCCGAAGAGTTTGTTGAACAGCGTAAAGCGTTTTTCAATAAAGTTACTAAGGACAACATGGATGCTGTAGATAGCAGCTTTATGAGAGAGAGCGACTCTCGTATGCCACTCTTTGCTGAGAAGCGTACAAAAGTGTCGTTCGGTAAAGGAACTTAATCTTTAACGAGGTCAAAAATGGCATATCCTGTTATTGACGCTCCCTACGGTTTTAAAGCTATTAATGAGCTTAATGGCCTACCGTACGCAGGAGCAACAAGACAGTTCCCGATTGCCCGAAGCTATGCGACTAGTCTGTTTTACGGAGATCTAGTTCAACTTCAGACAGACGGAACTTTGATTCTAACGTCTTACTCTGCCGCTTCCAGCCCCACTTCGGTGATTGCTGGTGCAATTGGCGTGTTTGTTGGTTGTCAGTTTACTAACCCAACAACTAAGCAACTTCAGTTCTCGCAGTATTATCCTGCTAGCACTGCTGCTGACGACATCCTGGCTTTTGTTGTGGATGATCCATCTGCTCTGTTTAAAGTTGTTATGGTTGGTCAAACTTCCAGCGAAAGCAATACTGCCTCTACGGTTGGCTACGCTAACCAGTCGTTTATTGGAACTAACGTGTACGCGGTTACCGGTGTTGCTGGTAGCACTACTACGGGCAATTCTAAGATGGCTGTTTCGGGTGACGGTCCTACCAACGGTACAGGTAACGTCCGTGTCGCTTCTAGTTCGTTGCCATTCCGTGTTGTGGCTGTTGTGCCTGAAACTGCTTATGCCGTAACCGGTACGGGCACTTCTGCAAGCACGACAATTACTCTGGACGCTGCCGTTACTGGCCTTCAAGCTGGTATGGCTGTTATTTGTCCCGCAGCTTCTGCTGGTGGACAACCAGGGAACTACAACTACGTTACTAATGTTAACGGCACTACTGTTACTGTTGGCAAAACGCTCACGGCTTCTACCGCAGGGTCTCAGTTTACCTTTATTGGTTATCCTGAAGTTCTTGTTAAGTGGAACCAGGGCTGGCACAGCTATCAGTACGCTACTGCGCTTGCATAAGGGGAATTTAAATGGCTATTTCACGCGCACAACTACTGAAAGAGCTTCTCCCCGGCCTGAACGCATTGTTCGGCTTGGAGTATGCTCGCTATGGCGAAGAGCACAAGGAAATCTACGAAACCGAGACTTCCGAGCGTTCGTTTGAAGAGGAAACCAAACTGTCAGGCTTCTCCGCCGCTCCGGTGAAGAACGAAGGCAGTGCGATGGCCTATGACAACGCGCAAGAAGCTTGGACCGCTCGTTACGTCCATGAGACTATCGCTCTGGGGTTCTCGCTGACCGAAGAGGCTATCGAGGACAACCTGTACGACAGTCTTGCTAATCGCTACACCAAGGCTCTTGCTCGCGGTATGGCATATACCAAGCAGACCAAGGCTGCTGCAGTTCTTAACAACGGCTTCAATACTGCCTATACCGGTGGTGATGGCGTCGCTTTGTTCTCGACAGCACATCCTCTGATCTCTGGTGGCACCAACAGCAACACGCCCGCAGTTGCGGCTGACCTTTCTGAAACATCGTTGGAAGCAGCGGTTATTCAGATTGCAGCGTGGACTGATGAACGTGGTCTGTTGATTGCAGCTCGTCCGAAGAAGTTGATTATCCCGTCTGCATTGCAGTTCGTTGCAACCCGTATCCTGGAAACAGAATTGCGTGTTGACACGGCAGACAACACAATCAACGCCTTGAAGAATAATGGTTCGATCCCAGAGGGTTACACCATTAACCACTTCTTGACCGATACGGACGCATGGTTCCTTACGACTGACGTACCCAACGGTATGAAGCACTTTGTCCGCGCCCCGATGACACAGGGAATGGATGGAGACTTCGACACCGGAAACGTTCGTTATAAGGCCCGTGAGCGTTATTCTTTTGGCTGGTCTGATCCGCTTGGGATGTTCGGTTCGCCCGGAGCCTAATGGCGCACGAAAAGGGGGTTGCAAAACCCCCTTTTCTATTTATAATAGAATTATTCCGGGGTTAGCCCGGTGTATTAGACAGTCCCGGCTGACGACATGCAGACTAATACACCGATATCGCATGTGAGGATCTAATGGCAAATACAACCTTTAGCGGCCCAGTCACTTCAGACAACGGGTTCGTAGGTAATATCACGGGCAACATTACAGGTAATGTAACGGGCAACGTAACGGGTAACATTACTGGCGACGTTTTTGCGTCGGTTCAAAGTTTAAGCGGTGCTGGGGCGGTTAACCTCACCGATATGTTTACCTCCCTTACCACCACAGGTGCTGCTCAAGCTTTAACTTTAGCTAACGGGACTGTTGGGCAACTTAAAATTATTACCCATACGGTAGATGGTGGCTCTGCTATTCTTACTCCTACAACGGCCCTTGGTTTTACAACCATGACATTTACTAATGCTGGCGACACCATTACACTGGTATATACATCAGCAGGATGGGCTATCGTCGGTAACAGAGGCGGTACTGTAGCCTAATTAGGAGTACAGCATGGCTATGCAATATGATGTTTCTGCGGCGCATACAGAAGCTACAGGCACGCTAATTAACTCACGGACTCGCGTGAAAGGGTATCACTGCATATCAGGTGGTACTGCTGGCGATGTAATTTTTCGTGATGGCGGATCAGGCGGCACCACACTTTTACAGTTTAATATTGGGACAGGCACACAGCCAGTCACAATGTTAATTCCTGGCGAAGGAATTTTGTTTAGTACTAACGTTCACGTAACGCTTCCTGCAACAGCAAAAATCACGGTGTTTTATGGCTAAGTCTCCGGCATGGCAAAGGAAAGAAGGCAAAAACCCAAAAGGTGGCCTTAACGCAAAAGGCCGTGCTTCTTATAACGCAGCCAACCCAGGCAAACCTGGGTTAAAAGCGCCGCAACCTGAAGGCGGTCCACGCAAGAAGTCATTCTGCGCCAGGATGGAAGGCATGAAAAAGAAACTTACGTCATCTAAAACGGCTAATGATCCTAATAGCCGGATAAATAAATCCTTAAGAGCATGGAAGTGTTAAATGGACCCGATGATTATTTGGAATCTCATTACTTCTGTTCTGGTGGGGCTTGTCATGTTTATGCTCAAAAATTCTCATGATGAACAACAGCGTATCCAGATTCTGCTAAATAAAACCCGTGAGGAAATAGCCCGTGATTTCATTACTCGCGCAGAAGTGCGTCAAGACCTTGAAAAAATTATGGAACGATTTGATGCAGGCTTTGAAAGGCTTGAGTCTAAGATTGACGCGCTTGCTAAGAAGGGGTAAAGATGCCAGCAGTCAGTGAGAAGCAAAGAAGGTTTATGGAAGCTGTAGCACATAACCCAAAGTTTGCAAAAAAAGTTGATGTCCCTCAATCCGTTGGAAAGGAATTTACGATGAAAAAGATGAACATGGGCGGTATGTCCGAGTCCAAAATGGGCGCTGTGAAAACTGCCGCTCCTAGCCGTGATGGTGTTGCTATGAAGGGTAAAACCAAAGGCACCATGATTACGATGGCCGGTAACAAAGGCATGAAAAAGGGCGGTAAGGTCAAGAAAATGGCCTACGGCGGTAAGTGCTGAGATGATGGCTTCACGCGGCATGGGGGCCATACGTGCCTCCAAAATGCCTAAACCCGTAACTAAATCGCGTCGGGATGATACTGACTTTACGATGTTTGCTAAGGGCGGTATGTCGCGGGTAAAAGCTGCGGGACCATTTATTAAGGGCGACAAGTACATGAAGTTCTCAGAAAAAGGAGAACCGATTGGTATGGAACCCATAAAGAAAATGAAGTCAGGTGGCGAGTCCCGTGTAAACGAAGCTGGTAACTACACCAAGCCTGGAATGCGTAAATCGTTATTCAACAGCATTAAAGCTGGGGGTAAGGGTGGTGCGCCGGGACAATGGTCAGCCCGTAAAGCTCAAATGCTTGCCTTGAAGTACAAGCAGAAGGGCGGGGGTTACCGCGATTGAAAGCGCCGCAGCAGTCCTTAAAAAATTGGACTGACCAGAAATGGAGGACCAAGAGTGGCAAACCTAGCACACAGGGTTCAAAAGCAACTGGCGAACGGTATCTCCCATCGGCGGCAATCAATTCTCTTACACCTGCAGAATACGCTGCGACAACAAGAGCTAAACGCGCTGGAAAACGTGCGGGTAAACAATTTGTTAAGCAACCAAAAGGTATTGCTGCTAAAACTGCGAGGTTTCGATAATGGCTAAATCATTTCCTGATCTTAACGACGACGGTAAAGTAACCAAGGCTGACGTACTAAAAGGTCGTGGTGTAGAAGGTTTTAAAAATGGTAAATTTATTCAAGCTGCTATTAAAAAACCTGGAGCACTACGCGAACAGCTTGGTATCAAAGGCAAAAAGCCAATTCCTGCAAAAATGCTTGATAGGGCTACAAAAGCTCCGGGTAAGCTAGGCCAAAGGGCTAGGCTTGCTAAGACGCTTAGAGGGATGAAGTGACCACTACTTCAGGTACAACAGCCTTTAATCTCGATCTAAACGAGATTATTGAAGAGGCTTACGAGCGATGTGGAATAGAGGTGCGTACTGGATACGAGCACCGTACGGCCCGTCGCTCAATGAACTTGATGTTTACCGAGTGGGCTAATCGAGGCATTAACCTGTGGACGATTGAGCAAGGGCAAATTGCTTTAACTACAGGCACTATTACATACAACTTACCTGTTGATACCGTTGACCTAATTGAGCAAATAATTCGTACCCAGACGGGTATTCCTCAGACAGACATCAATATCAGTCGTATTTCGGTTGATACATACGCTACGATCCCCAATAAAAACGCTCAAGGTAGGCCAATTCAGGTCTGGATTAATAGGCAGTCAGGGGTACTGACGCCTACTGGAATTGCATATCCAACGATTAATGTTTGGCCTTGTCCAGATCAAGATAACTACTACACCTTTGTCTACTGGCGACTACGCCGCATGCAGGACGCTGGTGGCGGTGCAAATATCCAAGACGTACCGTTTAGATTTATCAATTGTTTGGCTGCTGGGTTGGCGTACTACATCTCTATGAAGATTCCAGAAGCAGCTCAACGTATACCTCTATTAAAGCAGATTTACGACGAGCAGTTGCAGCTTGCGCTTGATGAAGATCGTGAAAAAGCTCCGTTGCGTTTAGCCCCAAGACAGTTGTTCTTCTAACATGCCTAATCGGTTCGCATCAGGTAAATATGCTATATCGCAGTGCGATAGATGTGGCTTTCGGTATAAACTGAAGGAACTACGTGGGCTTGTCATTAAGACTAAAAACGTCAATATTCTTGTCTGTAATAATTGTTGGGAACCCGATCAACCGCAGTTGCAGTTAGGTATGTATCCTGTGGACGATCCACAGGCTTTGCGTAATCCCCGCCCTGACACAACATATCGAGTAGCTGGTTTAAATGGGTTGCAGATTAATACATCTTCGACTCAATTAGGTAGCGGAGATCCCTCTGGTGGTAGTAGAATTATACAGTGGGGATGGGCACCCGTAGGCGGGGCGAGAGCTTACGATACGGGCATAACACCTAATAATCTTGTGCTTGGTATCACGCTAGGCACTGTTACTGTAAATGTCACATAGGAGTTTGTGATGGATAAGAAAGACTTAGCACAAGACAAGAAAACCGCAGCTACGGCTGTGCATAAGCACGAGAAGCATATGCATCCTGGCAAAGCACTTACTAAAATGCGTAAGGGCGGTAAAACCAACCTCGAAATGAAGAAGTTGGGGCGTAATCTTGCCAAAGTTGCTAATCAGAAATCGCCTTCTTTTAAGTACAAGATGGGGGCAAAATAATGGCTAAGTTCAGTAAAAAGTTGATGGGTAAGGAAGTAGGCCAAGCGCCTGTATACGCTGAACCACACACGATGGACGGTAAAGCTGGCACAGATATTAGTAAGTCTGGATATTTGGGCGGTAATCGTCTGAAAGCTTCTGACGTTAACATGTCGGTTGGGAATATCCAACGGTTTAACTACCCTGAGCCAAAAACTACCGGTACTAAAATGCGCGGTACAGGGGCGGCTACCAAAGGTCTAATGTCTAGGGGTCCGATGGCGTGAATTACGCTACCCTTTTTAAGACGATTCAAGGTTATTTAGAAAATGACTTTCCGGCATTTGTCGGAGTAGATTCGTCTGGGTCGGGTACAGCTTCATTTACTGCTAAGCAACAAATTGATACGTTTATCACACAAGCGGAAAAACGTATCTACAACTCGGTGCAGTTCCCTCAATTTAGAAAGAACCAGACAGGATCTATGACGGGTAGCAATAAGTATCTTGCTATGCCTGATGATTTTTTGGCGGTTTATGAGTTAGCGTTAACCAACCCGACCACAAGCGAGTATGAGTATTTACTCAACAAAGACGTTAGTTATATACGGGCGGCGTATCCTAACCCTTCTACTACTGGCGTACCTAAGTATTACGCGCTTTTTGACGAGAATACGTTAATTCTTGGACCTACTCCAACGTCGAGCTACGCTGTAGAACTACATTATTTTTACTACCCACAGTCGATTACAGTGGCCGCATCCGGCACTACTTGGCTGTGCGATAACTTCGATATGGCCGTGCTGTATGGTGCGTTGATAGAAGGTTATACCTTTATGAAGGGTGAGGCGGATGTCATTGCTATCTACTCCAAGCGTTACGAAGAAGCCATGATCCTTGCTAAACGTCTTGGCGATGGTATGGACCGCCGTGATGCCTACAGGTCTGGTCAAGTCAGGATGTCGGTGAACTAATGGCTTTTACTGGCAACTACACATGTAACTCCTTCAAGCAACAACTGTTTGAAGGAGATTTTGATTTTTCGTTGACTACTGCACAGACTTTTAAGATAGCTCTGTACACCAATGATGCCACACTTGACCAGACTACGACGGCTTATACGAGTACAGGAGAGGTTGTGGCTACGGGTTATTCGGCTGGTGGCGAACTTATCACCCCTTCACTTGCTTTTGATAGTACCAACGGCGTTACTTATGTTGACTTTACTAATGCTTCTTGGTCTGGTGCTTTCACTGCTCGCGGAGCTTTGATCTATAAAGTTGGTAGCGGCAATCCAGCAATTTGTGTTCTTGATTTCGGTTCAGACAAAACTTCAACGACTACGTTTGTGGTTGAATTTCCCCCTAATACCAGCACTGGCGCATTAATAAGGCTTGCTTGATGTTTACTTCTTTTCATTCCGACCCGCCGACAGTTGTAATCGCCCCTATTCCACCCAAAGATGAAGAAACTTGGGTAGCTGCTGAAGAAGTGGAGATGGAAGGGTCTTTAAACATAGACCTAGAAACACTTAAAAACAACGTTTCACACAATATCAGGCTGGGGTTTCAGCAGATTACGCCTCATCCGACTAATGAAACAGAAGTCATGATTGTTGGGGGCGGACCCTCACTTGCCGAACATATCGGCACCATCAAACAGCTTCGGCAGCAGGGCGTAAAACTTATCACGTTAAACAATGCGTATCAGTACTGTATTGACCACGGTCTTTTACCTTCTGCTTATTTTATGGTTGATGGGCGTGAGTTCAACAAACGCTTTTTAACGGCAATTATCCCGACTTGTAAATACTTTTTATCCTCTCAATGCCATCCATCTGTGTTTGAGGATATGCCCAAAGAACAGACTTATATCTGGCATACAGGTGCAGAAGAAATTCAAGAACTTCTAGCAACCGAGTACAAAAACTGGTATGCTGTTCCAGGCGGTTCTACAGCATTGCTAAGAGCCATACCTATGTTTAGAATGCTAGGGTTTAAACGGTTTTACATCTTTGGGTGTGATTCCTGTTTAGAAGACGGTAAGCATCACGCTTACGCGCAAGCAGAAAACGACGGTCTTCCAGTTGTGCCTGTAAAAGTCGGTGAAAAGATTTTTTACTGCCACCCTTGGATGGTCTCGCAAGCTAGAGAATTTATTGATTTAATTAAATGCATGGGTGATGTCATGGAGCTTCAAATCTATGGCGGGTTACTTCATCAGATTCTAGTCACTGGGGCGTCAAACGCTGATATTAAGGAGTATTGAAATGGCCGCTTCCGCATGGCAACTTTATAATGACGCTAAACGATACCTTGGTAACGGTACGATTCAGCTTGGCGTTAACAACTTTAAGATGGCACTTTTTAGAAGTGCTAGTAATACATCAACATTTACGTTGAGTACTTTTGCTTCATTAACTAATGAGATTTCCGCGACTGGCGGGTACGTTTCTGGTGGTAAGGCACTTGTACCGGCAACGGGGCAGTGGACCACCGGTGCTTCTGCTAAGCAAATGAAGTTCACTTACTCTACAGTAGGTTTAACTTTTACGGCTTCTGGCGCTCCCTTGACAAACGTTAAATACGCAGTAATTTATAATTCCGCAGGTAAACTTCTTTGTTTCTGCCAGCTTTCTTCTTCGCAGTTCACGGTATCTTCTCCAAATACGTTGACGGTGCTGCCTGCTGCAACGGGTGTGTTTACTCTTACCTAATAAGGTGTCGCTGTGGCGACAAACCAATCCGGCTGGGGACGAGGTAGTTGGGGGTCGTATGAATGGGGGGTGGGCGTACTCATCACACCAGATACTGGCGCTCTTGTTGCCGCTGGAGTAGCACCGACTGTATCGCGTAGTAGTGTTATTACGCCAACAACTGGGGCTATTAGTTTAGTAGGTATTGCACCAAGTCCATACATATCTACACCGATAACAACACAAACTGGGGCTGCTAATTTTGCTGGGTTTGCTCCAAATCTATTAATAGATTATCGTGTACAACCAGCGGCAAATGATTTAATTTTTGCTGGGGCTGCCCCTTCATTAGCTTCAACCACTAGCCCTAATACTGGGGCGGCGATTTTTGCTGGTAACACTCCACTTGTAGTTACCGGAATTGTCATACAACCTGCTAGTGGGGCCGTAAACATAGCAGGTGTAACCCCAGAAGTTCGTTTAGATTTTTTTATTACTCCAGCAAGTAATGGTTTAGTATTTACCGGCAATGCGCCGGTACTTGAGCGTAGTCAAATAATTATACCTAATACCGCCGCAGTAGTAGTTGCTGGCGTAGCTCCGTCAATTCTCGATGGGCGTGTTGCAATTCCAGGAACCGCAAGCCTAACAACAACGGGCGCTGCACCAAGTTTAGCTGCTACGATACAACCAGATACAGGCGCAGTAGCTGTTCAAGGATATGCTCCTACATCAAGTACGGGTGAAGTTGTAACACCTACTGGCGGTGCAGTAATAGTAGGATCAGCGCCTAGTGTAGTTGTTAGAGGTGCAGTTGTTAACCCCACTACAGGCGCACTTGCTTTGGTTGGGGTTGCCCCAACTATTTCAGTTTCTTTTGTAATTAAACCTGCTTCCGGTGTATTGAATTTTGTGGGTTCACAACCTACAATCAACAATCCAAACTGGGTAGTTGTCAATGACGCTCAAACCGCAAACTGGGTATCTATTAATGACGCGCAAACACCCAATTGGGTACCGGTAGCCGCATAGAGGTGAATCATGACCGTAAACCGCACTACACTCCTTGATCTTCCATTACCTGTTACAGGTACTGAAACTACGACTTGGGGCGATATTACTAACTATGGGTTGACTGAATATCTTGATATTGCGATTGCTGGGTCGCTAAGTCTTACTACTGATGCTGACGTTAATTTAGCGACAACAGAAGGTAATTCTTCTGGCACAAATATAACCTCAACAACCGCTCAGTACATGGTGCTTAACTGCACAGGAGCGCGTACATTAACTCGTAATATCAACGCACCTAAGCAAAGCAAGCTCTACGTTGTTATTAATGCAACCACAGGTGGTTTTAGCGTGGTACTTAGAGGGGGTCCGACATCTCCAACAACAGGTGTAACGGTTACTAACGGCACTCAAGTATTGTGTGCATGGAATGGGTCAGATTTTGTTGTGGTAGGTGCTGTCGGTAATGTCACCGCCTCTGGAAACAACGCCTTTACAGGTGCAAATACTTTCTACAACGCCACGGGCCAGACTTTTGCGCCAGCTTCAACAAACGATGGGATCATTGTTTTAGGTCGTGCAGGGGGTTCTTCTTCGTATCGTGTGACTCTATCACCGACAACTTTATCTGCAAGCAGAACTTTAACACTTCCTGATGCTACAGGCACCGTACTTACTACTGCTGCTGCGGTAACAGTGGCGCAAGGCGGCACAGGCGCAACCACACTCACCGCAAACAACGTCATTTTAGGTAACGGCACTTCAGCCGTTCAGTTTGTAGCGCCGGGGTCTAACGGGAATGTTTTAACGTCTAATGGTACGACTTGGACTTCTGCTGCTGCGGGAGCCACCCTATCCGGCCAAACCGACTCTGGCTCACCTTATGAAACCTCACTTGGCTACCAAGCCGGTAATGTTTCTACGGGCGTAAACAATACGTTTGTGGGGTATCAGGCTGGGTTAGTAAATAGTACGGGAACGAGAAATACGGCGGTTGGTCATAGTAGTCTTTATACTAATACAACGGGTGCAAATAATGCAGCATTAGGTGATACGGCTCTTTACAGTAACACTTCCGGTGGAAACAACACAGCTATTGGAAAATCCGCATTAGCTACTAATACAACAGGAAGTTTTAATATCGCACTTGGTGGTCAAGCATTACAGTTTAATACAACCGCAAATTTTAACACCGCATTAGGTTATAACGCTCTTGGCTCAAACACCACCGCATCAAACAACACAGCAGTTGGCTATGGAGCCTTAGATACAAATACGACGGGTTATTACAATTCAGCTGTTGGTGTTGATGCGCTTGGGGTTAATACAACTGGTTCGTTTAACGCTGCGTTTGGGGGTTTTGCATTAATTTCAAACACCACCGCAAATTATAACACAGCATTTGGTTACGCCTCCCTCTACGCAAATACAACCGGATATGAAAATACCGCAGTTGGTTATCAAGCTTTAGATGCGAACACAACGGGTGTTTATAATGTAGCTGTTGGTACTAATGCTCTAGGGGCTAATACGACAGGGCAGTTCAATTCCGCTTTTGGATCGCAGGCATTACAATATAGTGTTACTGGAAGTAGTAACGCTGCGTTTGGGATGTCCGCATTGAGTTCAAATACAGGTAGTTTTAATTGTGGATTTGGCTCAAACACTTTAAATGCTAATTCAGGAAGCTCGAACTGTGCGTTTGGGTATCAATCACTATATCAAAATACTTCAGGAAATACTAATACAGCTTTAGGTGTTACATCGCTTTATGCAAATACTACCGGCTCAAACAATGTTGCGTTAGGTAATAGCGCCTTATATACAAATACTACGGCATCTTATAATGTAGCTATTGGGCCGCAGTCTCTTAGGCTTAATTCAGTCGGAGAATATAATACGGCTATTGGTGCTTTTGCTTTATATAGCACAACCGGTAGCAGCAATATCGGAATAGGAAATTCAGCAGGGTTTACATTAACCTCTGGCTCCAACAACATCATTATTGGTACCAGTGCAAGCGCATCCTCAACCACCGTATCTAACGAAGTAACACTTGGCGACACCAGCATTACAAGCACCCGTCTGCGTGGCATGGTGCAGCTTAACGCTGCGATGTTTGAACAGGCTACCGTATCGGCTACAGCAGCAACAGGCACAATTAACTACGACACAAGAACCCAATCGGTTCTGTACTACACAAGCAATGCAAGCGGTAACTGGACGCTGAATATCCGTGGTGCATCGGGTGTTAGCTTAGACAGCATCATGTCCACAGGGCAATCCATTACGGTAGCTTTCCTAGTCACTAACGGTGCAACGGCTTACTATCAATCAGCCTTCCAAGTAGATTCTGCATCAGTCACTCCCAAGTGGCAAGGCGGCACAGCACCTACAGCAGGTAACGCAAGCTCGATTGATGCTTATGTGATTACCGTGATTAAGACAGGCAGTGCCACGTTCACTGCATTGGCTTCACAGACCAAGTTTGCTTAAGGGGTAATGAGATGCCTTTGCTCGGAACAAGGGGTGCTGCGTCTGCTAAGGGTTTTGGATTTACTAATTTGGTAAGTCTCGGTGGTCCGCATTGGTTTATGACACAAAATAGAGGAACTAGCAATTATTTGCAGGTTGATGTCAGTGGTCTGACTGTAGACTCGGCATTTAATGTTTATACGAATGGTTTCTCAATGCCTTCTAGTAATCTCCAAGCTTTTCAGATTTTCAAAATCGATAAAACAGGAACGGTTCAATGGCAAAGAAACCTATCTGCTTCAAGTACTACATATGTAGCACAAGGAAATGATATTACGTTTGATTCTTCTGGAAATCTTTATTTGACTGGTATTAGTGAAGTAACTGGCTCCGGCAGTTATTTTCTTACGTTGGTAAAATATGATAACTCTGGCACTCTTTTATTTCAAAGGCAATACAACTGGGGACTTGAGTACGGATATTCTGGTAAAGTTAGGGTAGACAGTTCAGGAAATATCTATGTAGTGTCTAAATCAAATAACCTCGGCGGCACTATTAAAATACAAAAATTTGATAGCTCTTTAGTAAAACAATGGGAGCGATCATACAATGATACTTTTTCACCGACAATAAATGCGGGGGGGTTTTCTTTAGCCTCGTCTGGAAATCTTTATATATCTGGGTCTGGTGTTGCAGCTCCAACATACACTAATTACCCTGTTCTTTTGAAATATAATAGCTCTGGTGTTTTGCAATGGCAAAGAAATCTTACTGGAGCGTCTAACAGTACTTATTTTACCACAGGTAATGCCGTAGACAGTTCCGAAAATGTATACGTTTGCGGCCAGATCAATAATGGTAGTAGTGCTAATATACTAATAGCTAAATATAATTCTAGCGGAACTTTGCAATGGCAGCGTCAGTTAGCCGGGGCCAGCACCAGCGAGGCGCAAGGACTAGCATTAGATTCCTCTGGCAATGTGTATGTTGCAGGCACATCAAGTTCCACGGGTGTTGTTGTTAAATATAACAGTTCAGGAACAATTCAATGGCAAAGAAATATCGGCAACAGTAGCGGTGTGCTTGGAGGAGCTATGTTTGTTGATGCAAACGGGGATATTTACCCATCATACTTAATCTATACAGGAGCTTACACACCATTAATTAGTAAGCTCCCAAGCGACGGTTCAAAAACTGGAACATACACCGTCGGCTCTCAAACAATAACTTATGCGGCTTCCTCGTTAACAGGTTCTACCCCTTCTCTCACAGAGACAACTCCAACTTTAACTGATGCTTCGTCTTCCAGCACAGTTGTAACTACGACGCTTACAAGCGGGACCACATCTTATACTACGAGTTTAGGGACGGTATAAATATGAGCGCATACATTAAACTTTCTACAATGGAATATCCACGTCATATAGGTGATATTCAAATTGATCCTTCTGGAGAAAATGACTACGCAAAAGTAGAGTGGGTGGACCCTCCGTCATTTAATCGTGATATTGAATATCTTATTGAGGATCTGCCTATTAAAACGGAAGAAGGCTGGCTTATGAGATGGTCAGTCATAAAATTTCCTTTTGAAATGCTTGCCGAAAAAATCAGGAGAGACCGCACTCAAAGGCTCAAGGATTCCGACTGGACGCAAGTAGCTGACGCACCTGTAAATCAAGCCGCATGGGCTACCTACCGACAAGCCCTGCGTGACGTACCCACCCAAGCGGGATTCCCTTGGGATATTCAATGGCCTACTAAACCGGAGTAAATAATGGAAAACCAAACACCAGAGCAAATTGCACAGCACTACAAGGCTATGCTGGATTCAGTCAATCTCATTAACGATGTGATTGCTGGCACTCAAATGCAGAACGAATCAACTGCTGAAAAGAAAGCATGTGTAAAGCGTAACGTAGAGCATCTTGAGATTATGTTAGCCAAGGACTTTTGGACTAACGAGAACATGGCGTCTTCCAATGCCGCAGTTACTGCGGGTAAAGCGTATATGTAAATGTTTGATCTTCTGTCAGGCGGTCTCCTTGGCTCCATCTTTGGTGGGTTGTTCAGGCTCGCGCCTGAGATCCTAAAATTCTTAGATAAAGCCAATGAGCGCAAACATGAACTGTCCATGTTCCAACTCCAGACCGACCTTGAAAAACTCAGGGGCGAATTTAGAGTGGAGGAAAAATATGTTGATTACTCTATTCAGCAACTGGACACCATTAAATCGGCCTTTCAAGAGCAGGCTGAAACGGCTAAATCTGCGGGTTGGTTTGTTTCTGCTATCTCTGCCTTGGTTCGGCCCGGTATTACTTGGGCTTTGTTCTTCATGTACGCGGCAGTCAAGGCGGCTGCGCTTGTTATCGCGTTTCAGACAGGTGCAAACTGGGTTGATGTCGTGACCAAGGTTTGGGATGAAGATGATTTTGGGGTGTTTACAATGTGCCTCACATTCTGGTTTGTTGGTCGCAGCATAGAAAAATACCAAAAGTCGTGAATGAAGAGGCAAAAGCGATAGCAAGAGATGTACTCATCAAGCCCTTTGAAGGGCTAGCTAAACGTCTGCCTGATGGAACCGTAACCTCTTATCCCGACCCCGGAACCAAGGGGCATCCGTGGACTATTGGTTGGGGAGCTACCGGCCCTGATGTTCAGCCAGGAACTATTTGGACTATGCAACAGTGTGAAGATGCCCTAGATCATCACATTAATTACTTTTATGTAGGACTTTGCAAACTTAGTCCAACGCTTTCAAAAGCTTCCCCGCGACGCATTGCTGCAGCAACAAGCTGGGCGTACAATTGTGGGTTAAGAAATTACAGGATTTCCACGTTCAAAAAACGTATTGATGCGGGGGATTGGGATGGTGCAGCCGATCAATGTTTATTGTGGAATAAAGCTGCTGGAAGAGTTCTCCCCGGACTTACCCGCCGCCGTGCGGCAGAAGCTGCCATGATGAGGTGATTAATGCCGTTCCTCAAGCTCAATTTTCGCCCAGGGGTTAACAGGGACCAGACTAGCTATTCAGGTGAAGGTGGCTGGTATGAGTGCGACAAAATCCGGTTTTTCTCAGGCTACCCACAAAAAATAGGTGGATGGATTAAATATACGCCGACAGCATTCGTTGGGGTATGCAGACAACTTTGGAATTGGATTACCTCTCAAAGTGATAACCTGCTTGCGTTAGGCACCGATAAAAAAGTCTACATCGAGACAGGTGGTGTCTACTACGACATCACACCACTTAGGACAACGCTTACATCTCCGGCTACAGATAACTGCATTAGTACAACTAATACTTCAAAAACGGTTACTTTTACCGTGGTTAACCACGGATGCCAAACAGGAGATTACGTCACGATTTCCGGGGTTACGGGCAACCCAGGGGGCATACCAAACGCTGAGATTAACGCCGAGCATGTAGTCACGGTGCTTACCTCTAGCACTTTTACGATTACTGTTACCACTGCGGCTACGTCTACTACGTCTTCTCAAGGCGGTACGGCTATATCAATCGCCTGCCAAATAAGCCCCGGATATAGAAGCACGACGTTTGGCTATGGCTGGGGTACAAGTGCTTGGGGTGGGGGTCCTTGGGGTCTAGCTGGTTCAACGCCTGTTGTATTACTTCAGCGTGATTGGTGGTTTGACAACTTCGATAACGACCTCGTAATGAACATCCGAAAGGGTGCTATTTACTACTGGGAGCGGGGTACGCTCACCAGTCCAGCAACAGCTTTAGCTAATCGTGCTGTATTGCTGTCCTCACTTACCGGCGCACAAAATGTGCCAAATGTTGCTATGCAGGTGCTTGTATCTCAGAACGATAAGCACTTACTTGCGTTTGGCTGTCAGCCTTATGGTGGTTTGTCTACCGACTACGACCCCCTACTTATTCGTTGGGCTAACCAAGATGAACCTCAAAACTGGAGACCTTCGTCGCTTACATCGGCTGGGTTTTTGAGAGTATCCAGAGGTTCTGAAATTATTCGGGCTTTGGCAACACGCCAAGAGATCTTGGTATGGACTAACTCTAGTATGTATTCGCTACAGTATCTTGGTACAACGGATGTCTTTGGTATCCAGGAATTAGCCGATAACATCTCTATTATTGGGCCGCGAGCAGTAGCTACGGCTAATAACGTCGCTTATTGGATGGGGCAGGATAAGTTCTATGTCTACTCCGGTCAGGTGCAAACGCTGCCGTGTACCCTACGTCAGCATGTATTTAAGAACATAAACTTTAACCAAACCGACCAGATTGTATGCGGGACTAACGAAGGCTATACAGAGATCTGGTGGTTCTACCCAAGTGCTAATTCAGAGTGGAATGACAGCTACGTTATCTTTAACCATCTTGAAGGGGCTTGGTATTATGGGACTATTGTACGTACAGCATGGCTAGACACTGCGCTCAGAGGTAACCCTTTTGCTTGCCAAACACTGGAAGCCGACGCTGATGGGTATACGCTTGAGCATGAAGTTAGTGTGAATGATGACGGCGCTCCTATGGTGTCCTACCTTCAATCTGCCGATTTTGACCTTGGAGACGGCGAGCAGTTTATGCTGACTAGAAGGCTGCTACCGGACTTTAACTTCACCGAATCAACAGCCCAAGACCCAACGGTGACGCTAACAATGCGTCCTAAGAGGTTTTCAGGAAGTGCCTATACGAACACGGCATCGGACACTCAAAATGTAGTCGAGGCTTCAGTAGGTACGTACACGGAGCAGGTGTTTATCCGTGCTCGTGGTAGGCAAATGGCGCTAAAAGTAGCGTCTGAAGATCTTGATGTGCAGTGGCAGTTGGGTTCGCTTCGTCTCGATGTCCGACCAGACGGTAAGAGATAACGATGGCACTTGTTGGGTTTAGAGCACCTGCCCTGCCGTTGCCGCCTCCCCAGTATGATGTTAGGCAACAAAATGAGTTGTTACGTGCGCTTCGTCTGTATTTTAACCGTTTAGATTCGCTTTCGCCTAATGAGTCCCAGTCTTATAAAGCCAATTCATTTATTGGGGGTACGTTCAAAGGTACAGGTATAGAGGGAACTTCCATATCTGGGTTTGGTAATGGGCTTGAACTCCCGTATGCCATGTTGATGTCAAATGCAGATCAAACAAATGCTGGCACAACTTCTGAAAATCTTTTGACCTACAACCAAGTTGTGCTCAATAACGGTGTGCGGGTACTAAATAACAGCCAGATACACTTCACGTATCCTGGACAGTACCTAGTGACGTTCACACTTCAAGTGACTAATCGGGGTAACAGTCCTGCTGAATTTGAGGTTTGGGCTAAAAATACTGGGACTAACTACCCACTAAGTAATACAAGGTTTGATTTACCCCAGAGAAAAAGCGGTACGATTTGGTCTCATATTGTCCCTGCAATAACTGGCATCTTTACCGTCAATGACAATGAATACCTAGAGATAGCTTGGTGGTCTGATAGCGTAAACGTTTATATTGAACATTACGCGGCAGGGACTAGCCCAACTAGGCCAGAAATACCTTCGGTCATACTAACTGTGTCTTGGGTGTCTGCCCTTCCCGCTCGTTTTGCGGTACCATTTACAGGTGCGGCTACATTTGCTGGCTCTGCGCCTACCGTTACTATAGCGTGAGATAAATTATGGCTAGATCCGCTGACCAAATTCTTACAATGTTGCCCTCCGATTGGGGTAGATACGACGCTAAACAAAAAGTTGATTGGTACAACGCTAACGGAGTTACGCCTGCTGAAATCTTATCTGTTGACCCCACTGCAAACGACCCCACTGCTTATCCGGGCCTTAATGGAAGAACTGCTCTTGAATATATGGAGCAAGAACTTGGGTATACGGTGGGCCTTGCAAATATGGCCCTGGAAATGGCAGTTGGTAAATTGGGTACAGATTTACGGTACGACGTTAACAATGATGGAAGAGTAACTTCTATTGATGCAAGATTAATTTCTCAAGGCACCCCGCTTAGGACAACTACACCTACACCTACACCTACACCTACACCTACACCTACACCTACACCTACACCTACACCTACACCTACACCTACACCTACAGACACAACTACAGGTACAACTACAGGTACAACTACAGGTACAACTACAGGCACAGGTGTAACTTCTCTACTACCATTTGGTAATGCTAAATATGCTTGGAATCCTACAGATAACTTAACTATAAAACAAAATCTAGTACGAAAGATGCTAGATGACGGCTATACAAAAGCTGCTATTAGATCTGAACTTACTAGATTAGAGCCTGATTCTTCTGCCTTAACTGAAGCTAACTTTAATTTATTAGGGTTGGGTCCAGACACAACTACAGTCACAGGTGGTGGAGCTACCGATACAGTCACAGGTGGTAAGGCTACCGATACAGTTAAATCTACTGGTGGTACGTCATACACTATTGGCGGCGTAAAGTGGGATACGGCTGCGGATCTCGACACCAAAAAAGGTTATATACAAACGCTTTTAAATACAAAAGATCCAACCACGGGGAAGAACTACACTCCTGCGGCGTTACAAACAATTTTGAGTGCATTAGACCCAACTAGTGCAACTCCAGAAAATTTTGATCGTTTAGGTATTAAGGATACGGGTGCAATAGATGCAGATACACAAAAGCTAATAGATGAAGCTAAAAATGCTGCTACTGCTGGGGTAAACGATCAAATTGCTAAAGCTGTAGCAGAAGCTAGAAGTGGGCTAGTACCTGCTGGAAAATTCAATATTGCTGGTCTTGAGTGGGATACTAAAGCTGGAGTAGATACTAAAAAAGGGTATGTAAGCACAATCTTAAATACCAAAAATCCAGCTACCAATAAGAACTATACGCCTGCTGAAGTTAGAGCTATCTTAAGCTCACTAGACCCAACTAGTGCAACTCCAGAAAATTTTGATACTTTAGGTATTAAGGATACGGGTGCAATAGATGCAGATACACAAAAGCTAATAGATGAAGCTAAAAATGCTGCTACTGCTGGGGTAAACGATCAAATTGCTAAAGCTGTAGCAGAAGCTAGAAGTGGGCTAGTACCTGCTGGAAAATTCAATATTGCTGGTCTTGAGTGGGATACTAAAGCTGGAGTAGATACTAAAAAAGGGTATGTAAGCACAATCTTAAATACCAAAAATCCAGCTACCAATAAGAACTATACGCCTGCTGAAGTTAGAGCTATCTTAAGCTCACTAGACCCAACTAGTGCAACTCCAAAAGCTTTCGATCTTTTAGGTATTCCTGATACTAGCGAATTAGATGCTTTAGCGCAGCAAGAACGTGAAAGACTTCTTGTTGCAGACGCTCGCGCTGGGTATACAAAGTCTGGTACTTACAATATTGGCGGTGTTCAGTGGGATTCTTCTACAGATTTAAAGACCAAACAGGGGTATGTATCAGACATCCTAAAGGCAACGAACCCTTATACCGGAGCTAAATACACACCAGCGGAAATACGTGCAGTCTTAACTGCGTTAGATCCTAGTAGTGCTACTGAAGCTAACTTTAAGTCATTAGGTATCGGGCAACCTACAACTACAGGTACAACTACAGGTACAACTACAGGTACAACTACAGGTACAACTACAGGTACAACTACAGGTACAACTACAGGTACAACTACAGGTACAACTACAGGTACAACTACAGGTACAACTACAGGTACAACTACA
>Ga0214923_10001060_pt1 | contig 40014 bp, 51 predicted proteins | sample LL1510_MetaG_FD_177993 | JGI IMG/M metagenome (GOLD analysis project Ga0214923, IMG submission 177993) | Freshwater microbial communities from Lake Lanier, Atlanta, Georgia, United States - LL-1510 | ecosystem: Environmental > Aquatic > Freshwater > Lake | place: USA: Georgia | collected...
GTCTACAACACCATTACGCATGGCAAAGAGCAATCTTGGTGTTAATGCGGTAAACAACTTTGGCGGTTCATCATCTGGGCAGATGGTAAATGTGTATGGAAGTTTAGCCATGATTTTTCTCCTTTAGTTTGGCTTCGATGGCACGATCTTGTTGTTGCAATCTATTTACAACCTTGTCCATCTCCTCATCAGTCATCCTCACACATTCTGTCGGTGCGCGGTATAGGGCCATGCCAACAGGTAAAACAACAGCAGGATTTAATGGTTGAATGACGCAATGCCCCCTGTAATACCCTGTTATATGCGCCACAGGTTTTTGTTCTGGTGTGCTGGCTCGCGCTTGCGCTTCGGTCCAAGACTTTTCAAGCCAAGCCATCCACTCATCTCTTGTCATTATTGGTTTAGACATTGTTCTTCTCAGCAATTGATCTTTTCATAAATGGTGGATCTTCTTGGCTGTTGAGTATACGAGCAATTTCGCGGTCTATGTACCACCGAGCTTTACGCAAGTCCTCAACCTGCTCGCCTTTAAGCCCAGCTCGCCAAAGATATTTAATAGCATTACCAATGCAAAAGTTAAAGTGCTCGGTAATTTGTATGCATTCCACACCCGATGGGTGTGAGGTGTAATGCTTAGGATGATTTACCGAATCATTCATAGAACTCTCCAACCCTTAACTTCTTTTGTCCAAAACCTTTCCCATAAATCCATTGTGCTAAGTCGTGCACCACTTGCTACAAGCTCTGTTGTTGTATATGTTTTTGATGTATGTGTGTTGCCGGGCCCAATCCATCGATGCTTTTCAACATAGCTAGGCATATATGGTATGCCGTATAAAATAAATATAGGCTGCGTTGTGGTCTCGGCTGGTAAGTTCATCTTTAAAATGCTCATACTTTGTTATCTCCAAATCTTATTTCTTGCGCATTCATAGTATGTAACCAATATTTTTCCTGTGCTTTTGATAAAGGCATACCGAGTAAAGGCATTTGATGTTGATGAAAATACTCGCATGCCTGTGCTTCTTTATTTGTGTCATATATCTTATGACAGTCATCGCAGATGTAACGTGTAATTTGCATCGTACGCATTATGCGCTTTTTCCACTTTCGGCAAAGAGTTTGCGCCAAAAAGCCCATTTTTCTTGATAATACGGATCCTCACTTGGTGGAATCCATTGCGTCGGTGTTTGATTGCGATGCTTTTCAAGCGGTTCATCAATAATGTCTTGCTTGCCATAAACGTCCCAGCGATTTAATCGCGTAGGATAGGGAAGTTTACGCCACCGAGCCATGACATCGGCTCCACTTTTCCACATATGAATTTTGTCGTCCATTATTTAGTTTCCTGATATGAGTTGCCAACTTTGTAATCCGAGACCATAGGCACGTCCATTTGCAAGGCATGGCACATGGCGTTGACCAAACACTGTGCCTCGCGCTCTACAGCATCTTCCGGCGCTGAAATAACCAACTCATCATGCACGGATAAAAGCAATCGACTGCCTTGACGAGTTTTTTGAAATAACAACATGGCTGCTTTGGCCTGATCCGCAGCCGAGCCTTGAATAAGTAAATTTACGCCTTTGTAATCAAATTCACGCAAACGGCCATTGATAATCTTAGGCGGCTCCATTTTGACTAACCGACCACCAAGGGTGCGTATGGGCTGACCAAGCTTATATCGCGTACGCATGGTGTCTTGCATAGGCTTTAGACCTGGCGCCACGGCCGATGTGTAGGTATCCATCAACGTACGGGCTAGGTCAAGATCTATCTCCAACATCTCACTAATTTTCTTTGGACCCGCACCATACAAAATGGCAAAACTTACGCCTTTGGAATACGTACGGCTTACTTCACGACCAGATGCTTTGGTCATCATCTTTGCAGCGTAGGTATGCAAATCTGCTCGTGCATCCTGTTGGTATTGCTGCATAAGATTGCCGCCTTCAAAGTGAGCAAAAATACGTAATTCCTGAGCATTAAAGTCGCATGCAATTAGCTTGTGCCCTTCGTCCGCGAGGATGAAGCTTCTGATGAGCGGCAGGGGTCTAACGTTAAGGTCTTTCGGGAGTTCAACTTTCGGGTAACGGATAGGCGCATTTTGAAAGTTGGGGGTAGATGAGAGTCGACCGGTTCGGGTGCCCCCACGCTCACCTCGAACACTGTTCCAGTTGGTGTAGATTCGACCTGTAGATCGAGAAGCTTCCAACCAAGGCTCAATGAAAGTTGACAAACATGTTGATAGGTTGGCTCGATATCTAAGTACGTTTTTAAGTCCTTCATGTGTAAGCACCTCTGCTAAGGTTTCCTTATCAGCCTTTGGCTGACCTTTATCTGTTTGAGGCCATCCATTTTCTTTTCTCCAAAACTCGGTTGAATAAATAGCTTCGACCAGCTGCTGATCGCTGTCAATATTCAACTCAGGAGACTCTAACAATGCACGGACCCAAACATTACATGACTCAATATCTTCTATGGCTTCTGCTTTTGCTTTGGCTAAGCCATCACGGTCGACTCGAACACCTAACCGTGAGTTTTCAAGCAACATGGGAATTAATGCAATCTCACGAAGATAAGGCTCATGCTGTGCCGGTAAAACCTTGTCAACCAAAAAAGAATAAAGCTTGTAAGTAAGCCGTACATCGGCCTCGGCATAACGGCCAACCAACTCGCCAGGGGCACGGCAAATATACGCGCCCCATGTTGACTTTTTACGCTTAGCCTCGAGAACATAAGTGGTAATCCATTCACGTAATTCGTCGCGTTCTTGCGTATGATCCAACTGCCAATGCTTGGTTAGATCTTTGAGACTAAGGCTAGGTACGTGAGGATCGAAAAGAAAAGCCATGATAAGCGTATCATGCACTAATTCAGGCTTTGGTATATCAAGTTGCCAATACGTTTCGGCAACGTCAAGGTCAAACATTGCATTGTGAAAGCAAACCGGTCGTCGTGTGGCGTAGATGGTCGCCATGACATCTTTGGCAATATCCTCAGTACAATTATTACCTTCACTATGACCAAAGGCCAGATAGCCATTATCAAACTGGTTGGCAGGATCAAAAACTGCTAAGCCAACGGGTTTAGGTGGGTACTTTGGCCGCGCTTTGATGCCTTCGGTTTCAAAGTCTAAAAAAATCGGTGTCTGTTCTAAATTCATTGCCATAGCCTTAATATGCGTGGAGTACTTACTGTGAAAGCTTTCCTCCGCGCTTTGTGATTAGAAACGTGTAGATGTCGACTCGGTCAAAGCGTCATCACCCATTTCACCTGCCGTTGCTATGGCACGTTCAACTTCTTGCTCCGCCCTTTGCATTAAAGCCTTAATGATTGCAGGCTCGGCAATGGGCTTTACCATATTAAAGTTAACTTTAAACTGTGTCTTGGCATCGGGCACGACAGAGATTTCACTAATCACCGCAACGGGGGGTCGTTTAATCGACGCGGCCAATGTTTGAACATAGCTCGAGTAGTTCTTCAAACTGGTTACCGGCGGACGCAATGCAGCAACCTCAGCCTTTGCCACTGCATCAGCCGTTGTAATGGCATCGACGGGTATGAGCAAAAGCCTTCGCGTTTCCCGACATGCTTTACCCTTACCACCTTGTAAGGATGAGCCCCATTCGTTGCGGGGACAAAGTTCACAGCTCGTATGCTGTGGCTTTTCAACCGAAGGATGCGGTGTCATTTCATGCGCCAATCGCCCGATGGCAAAGCAGCTTGGGGGTACGATCTTTGTGGGATCGTATCGTTCGGAGTAAAAAAGCCTTTCAATTGGACTGGAAAGAATCACGCAAGCAAGTTTATTGCCTGCAACCGGATCGCCACGATAGCTAAGAACACCGCTTTTGGTGGATAAAAATGTCATGCCGGCTGTTGATTGCTCAGCCTTTACGACTTCCAAAGCCATTTTGGCCATTTCATTTTCAAAAGAAATAAGTTCACCTTTAGACATGTCACAAGCTCCAAGTAGGACTATTTACGAACGATGCGAAGATCCCAGACTTCCGTTGCCGTTGTTCCGGGTATTGACTCGCCTGCGTCCCATCGTTCTTTAAACGCAGTCGAACTGAGTCGTTTATGCAACAACTCAAATTGCTTGGTTTCTGCCACGTAGCCATAAAAAGCATTCCAATCAACGATGGACGGTTGCTTGGTTTGTCGCATAAAGCAATTTGCCTTATCACTGCCTGCCTGTGAAATGCCAGCCTCGGACATTTGCATCATAATATCGCCTTCCAAAGCTGTCATACGCCGTGTGCATTCTTTGACTTGTTCTTGCAAGTCATCACGTTTGTTTTTTTCTATTACAAAAGCATCAATTAGCTCGGCCAAAGTTATCATGACTTTCTTAATCCTAAGTGTACGCTAATTTCCCATTCGGGGCCAACAAAATTGCTGGGCTTAACGACGTCGTATTGCCGACCGCGTAAAGATCGCCATTCTTCCGTAGCAGGAATCTTTTGCATATTGCATTGATGGACAACCTCAAACAGTTTGTCAAAAGGCAAACCCATGGCATGGGCACAGCCTAATGTTACATACACAAGATCGACCAATCCATCGGCAGCTGAAGTAAGATCACCTTCCTCACAGGCGCGCATATATTCGCTAAGCTCCTCAAGGATAAACCTTGCAAAGTAACTGGTCTCGGCCGGTGTCATAAACTGCGCTTTATCGGATATGGGCAACTTCATCTTACGACGAAACTCACCTACAAGATCAAAATTACTTTTCATCGGTGTTTTCCTTTATGCTAACTTGTTTCATGCGAACTTGGCTGGCTGCGCCTAAAAAAACTAAGCTTACAGCTATGCGAGTACTTTTATCTTCAGGGCACTTAAAAGTTACGCGATCACGACCGGAAAAATCCTCCTCAATATTTAGCAATTCAATGTATTCGGTACGGTGCCGCCCGCCGCAAATATCACACATGACAAAGTGATACATATTAAGACTCCATCATTTCTAGGTTGGAATACTCAATGAACCAGTCGGGAGCCGGCTGTTCACCACGGTACCACACCATAGGCATACGGTTTTGTTTGCTGGTGTAAAAGCGACGGTAGCTTTGAATGGCATCATCGCATTTGAATTCGTCAGGCATTGCAAGCGTTGGCGGCTGCCATGTTTTGGGCATGGCAATTAATGCTGGGGGTGGCTGTAAAAGCTGATCGATAAGGACTTGCCGACAGGCATGAACCTTGCCATAACGAAACCAAAATTCGCGGCCAAGGTAAACGGCAAGGTTAACAAGCCACATGTAATGCATGGCACTGGAACGGGTCCATATGGCCGATGGATGATTTTGATGCGTAGGCTTATAGGTAACTGCATGGCCGTTGCCATGAAGGTGATGGGCCGTGGCCAGGAGTTGGCAGGATTCGATAAGCATTTTGCCAACATGCTTGTCGCAATGTTGCCGTGCTGCAATCGGTGCAGCGTGATGTAGATAGAAGATGTTCATTGGTAAGTACCTTTCAAAAGTCAGTTGCAACAGTTGCAATATACCACACAATCATGCAGGTGTGTCAACTTGAACAGCATATTTTTCAAGAATTGCCTCAATTCGTAACTTACAAAGATGAGAAGTTTTAAGCAATTCGATTCGAGCATCATCTACGGATGCAGGCATATCAGGCGCCCAGGATCTGCGCATGGGCAAACTGGTAAGAGCAATCATTTGGTCGGCAGCGGCAATAAGAGCCTGAACCTGTGCAAGCGTAAGATTGTGTGTCATAGTAGTTCCTTTCAATGATCAAAAAAGAGAGGCACTTGGCCTCTCTAAGTGTTTAACAATTAAGCCAAAGCCATCAATTCATCCATGGCACGTTGCTTAAGATCAGCACCACCACCAAACCAAGCATTGGCAAGTCGCGCATCGGTGGTACGAGCCGTTTCCCAATCGAGCAACTGAGTGACAGCGTTAAACGCACCCCATGCCGTACCTTTGGCACTATCCATCTCCGAGCCGATGCCGGCGCCATCAAAGAGTGCTTGCGCACGAACGGCTGCGCGGCTAGGCTTTTCAACATCACCGCCAAGAAGCTTAGCAAAAAACTTAGTTGATTGCTCGGCCGAGATTTTGATACGAGCCAAAGTCTTGGACGCCGCAGCAAAGCCGACAAAAGCCTCATTCAAATCGCCGAGCTGCTCTTTAACAGTAATTGGATCAAACACCGAGGAGTGGCGAACCTGGATAGCGCGGCCCCCATTAACGGCAATCTGCATGGTGTTGTTACATACAACGCGGATGGGAGTGAGTCGTGCCTGAGTGGCAAGTGAACCATCGGCCGAGCTAGCCAAAAGGAGATACTGTTTGACCAAATCGCCGTTGATGTCAAACTCACCACGCATACGGGCCAAGGCCCAATAATGCGCGCCATCGCGTAAGACGCCGGCGGTTTCCAATTCGGCGATCGTACCAACCATGTCGCGAAAGAATTCCAAAACCTCGATAGGCTGAACAATTTTGTAACGGCTTGAGACCAGACCAAGAGGCATTTGCGTATCGGTGCGGTACATCACCTTGCGGCCTTCAAAGCTACGAAGGGTGTTGTTGGCACCAAACTGCACGGTTGCCGTAGCAAGTTTGAAATCCAGACCAGACTCGGTGGCCCAGGTCTCGATGGAAGAATCCGCCGTGAGCTGCTGGCCAAGGCCATGCCAAGGCGTTTGGCCAACGTAAGCCATTGCTGCTTTGCCGGTTGTGGTGGTTGCTAACATATGTGCCATTTGAGTTTCCTTTCAAAGATCAGTTAAGTGGGTTGCTACAGTTGCAATAATAACACGTTTAAGGGACTTGTACAATCTTTTTTGTGATTTTTTACAACTTTTTACTCTTCTTCATCCAGCCGCCAGTCAATCACAATGACTTGATCGGTGTATTCATAGATGACGTCGGCAACGTCTTGGTCTGTCCACTTCACAGGCAGGTCGTTTTGGCCTAACAAAAAGTCGCAAAGCTCGGCCTGATCGGCATTCTCAACAATGAGACGAACTGCTGCAAGTACGGCTTCGTTACGGGACATCTTGATGGGTTTCATTTGCGGTTCCTTTCAAAGATCAGTAAGTTGTGAAGTACTACAGTTGCAATAATAACACGTTTTTGAGGCTTGTGTAAGAATTTGTGACTGTTTTTTACAACTTTTTACACTATGACGCCAAAGCCTACCAACAACACCAAGGCTATGGCAATCACAAGCATTCCGAGTAATACCAAAGTATCAGATATCATGGCTTTTTCTCTGTGTCAAAAAAGCTACGGCTTGCTCGGCCATGTCATACGCCTCGTCCTCGCTGTAGCCATCAAGGATGGCATCATGGTAGACTTCATTGCGAAGCTTATCGACCTGGATGGCGAGGCCCTCATCCGTACTGGCCGTGTCATTGATAAGGTAGGTACGCATTAGTGGATCTCGATTTCAAATTGTTCCAACGCACGCTTTAAGGGTAAGCTTTTAACAAAGCATTCAGCCCGTAGCCTGCCTACAAAAACTGGGTCTTTGAAAGTACTCATTTGCGTATCGGCAATTTGTTGAAGGATTGTTAGGACATCGGCTAGGTCTTTTGCGTTCATGTGCAAGACTCCTTGTGTGTGTGTGTAAGAAGTGAAGGGGCCGAAGCCCCCGGTTAATTAACGCCATTGCCCATCAGCGGTGAGACGGTTTTGATCCAACATACGATCCATTGTTTTGCTCAGAACTTCTTTCGCAACATCGTGAGATTGGCGACTGTTGGCCATGATAAACGATGGCTCAGACAGTATTTTTTTGGCCCATGCTTTTTCGGCAAGGTTGAATTGACTATTGTTCATTTGCTGATCCTTTACTGAAAGGGGCCGAAGCCCCTGTTATTAGCGGCTGGTGACTCTAACTGAAAATACGGCCGAGGTTTTAAGAAACCGGTCATATACGTCTTGGCCATAAGCCTGTATAAAATCTATTGAGTTGAAGATGCGGCGGTTGGTTTCGACATAAGAGGCTTTGAACAAAGAACCTTCGATGACCTTAGGCCCACCGGCCGATGCCGCGTCCTTGATAGCATCCTTGATGGCGTCGGCTTGTTTTTGCAAATCGGCAATCTCGGCCAGGAGAGCACCGAGGCGGTCAACATCGTTAAGTTTGAGATCGTTTAGCATTTGTGATTCCTTTCAATGATCAGTTAGAGTCAGGGTGTTACTTTGTACTACAAGTGCATAGTACACCATTCTCGTGTTAAGTACACAAGTTTGACAAAACTTTTACACTCTGTTACAATTTACATACCCCACAACGTAGATATAATGGCTATCTGGCAGTGTGATGAGAGCCAGGTATGATATGGCGCTTTGGCACTGTAAAGGCGCCTTTACACAAGGCGTAAGTATATGATTCGATTGCACTTTTTGATCATTGACAAGGACATGTATGCCACCATCATAGCATAAAAATAAGGCCCATAAGTCACTTGAATGGCTTATGGGCCTTGAAAAGGGCCGCGTTGGGAAATGGCCCTGAGGAGTCAACACACGCACACACACATCAACAGCAGGAGAAAACAAGGAGCATGGGACAATGACTACAACAACGGGGTTTGCCGCACAAACCGTATCTCACGAGCAATTATACCAGGATTTCCTGACACAAAGACAATTTACCCCTTATGATGAGCAGGTTTTAGGCCTCCAGTTGCTCACTCCAGATGATACTTTAGTACTACTTGGCCACACAAAAGATTGGTCTATCAAAGTACCGTATCGAGATTGGTCGGGGCAGGACACGGGCTTTAACCGCGTTAGGCTTCTACGGCCAAAGAGTAAGATGAAGTACTCGCAGCCAAGGGCCAGCGGATCGCATATCTACTTTCCGGTTGGCCCCACGTGGGGGAAAGTTGCTCAGGACGTGGACGTGCCGATCATCATCACGGAAGGCGAGTTTAAAGCCTGGCAAATTTGGAAGTTCGTACAAACCAACCAATTGGACTATGTACCGATTGGGTTGGCAGGGGTGACGAGTTGGGGCGATAAAGGCGGATTGCCCCTACATAAGGACCTTATGCAAATTGCATGGCGGCGAAAAAACGCCTTTCAAGATAAAAGCCGCAAGGTATTTATCATCTTCGACTATGATGGGGCCGAGGACCATGGCGAGCCGAATGAACAGGTTGGTATGGCGGAGACAAAGCTAGCCGTGTCATTGCGGGGTCTAGGCGCCACGGTCCATCTTTGCCGCGTCGGACGGTTTGGTCCTGGCAAGGGGCAAAAGTACGCCATTGATGATCATTTGCTATCGGGTGGAGACTTGGGGCAAGTCTTAACGACGACGTCGGTGACGATGAATGGCGTTGACACATTAGATACGCGACTTTATGAGTTTAAGACTAAATATGCTTTGTTGAATGGCGATGTCATACGGTTAAGGGACGGCCTTATACTGAGTTGGGCAAAGGCTAAGATTGACTCGGCACAGGAATTTTTTACTCTCGTGTCGACCAATAGCCGTGGTCAGCCCATATCGAGAGAATTGCCTTTATTAGATGAGTATAAGAAATGGGGAAGGTGTTGTAAGTTGGACTTTGTAGGTATGTATCCGGAATTTCAGGGATTGCAAATCACGCCGGATAGATGCTACAATCTTTTTAAAGCCTGGGCGCATGAACCCATACTTGGCGACCCATCACCGTACTTGGAATTTTGCAATCACTTTTTTCAAGCCGAGCCCCATTTTGCTGAATACTGGCATGATTGGGTTGCAAATGTCATTCAATACCCATGGAGACGGAATAACACGACGCCTCAGTTTATTCACGACATGGAAGGGATGGGCAAATCGGCCATTCCGGAATTTATTGCCGAAATGCTAGGCATGGGTGAAGGAGGCGCAGCGGCAACGTTGGGGCCCGACGATCTATTTGGTAGCTTTAATGGCGTTATGAAGGGAAAGATCTTCATCGTGGTGAATGAGCCCTCATCGGATAGAGATGATCACTCGGCAAAGTTGAAGAATCTGGTCACGGGCAAAGAAATTACCATCAACAACAAGTATGGGGCTCAGTACTCGGTTAAGAACTACGTTAACTACGTATTTACATCAAATAAGCCTTACATTACGCATATGGGGAATTCCAGCCGCCGTGAGGCTATTTATAAATGCCCGACTTTTGAACAGATGGACATACTTAAGCGAGTATCGGCTTTGATGAAGTGGGCTCGAGCAAATAAGGGCATGGGCTTCAGCCATGTATTGAATTGGTATATGGAAAGAGACATAACCGAGTTTGATTCGTATGCTCCGGCGCCAATGACCGAGTACAAACAAGTCGCCATCCAGTTAAGTAAAACGCCCATTGAGGCTTTTTGCCAAGAATTGGCCGAGTGGACCGAGCAGCGATTGGATGGTATAGGCGCATTCACGGCTCCGCAGTTGGCAGTGTTATGCGAGCGTTGGGGGCATGACGCGCGGCCCAAGGCGCAGTACATCAAAAAGGCGTTGCAGCCGTTTGGCGACGTGGAGCCAGCAAGGCCCATCTCGGTTGGAGGAAAAACCAGCCGGTATACGATCTTAAGAATTACAAAATTCAAGGCACTTGGAAAAAGCCACGGAGAGTGGTCGGAAGTGGCGCGGAAGACTGAGCAAGAAATTCAACGAGAACTGGGCACTGATAGTAGTTTTTAGTAATTGTGTTACCAATCTGTAATTGCTAAGTGATTGATTTTTATCTATAGATACAAAATTACATAATTACTTATAAGAATTTAATATTATTAATATATATATATGCATCGTATATAAAAGAGTTTTTGCTAAATGTAATTTTTTCTGTAATTTTGCTGATAAGACGTCTCACGGCCTTCATTGTGTACATTTATGCTCGCAGCCGAGTACAATGCAACCGTCATCGGCATAACGTAAGGGTTTTGCATGGTTACTAAGACACAATCACCATCGGGCGCCTATCTCGGCCGTCCTACAAAATATGATCCTAAGATTTGCAAGGCGATTCCTGCTCTTGGCAAACAGGGCTTATCACGTTGGCAAATTGCTGCGAAACTAAATATCGGGTACAAAAATCTTCATAGCTGGGAACTCGCACATGAGGAATTTCGAGACGCCATGACTGAAGCACGTCTTAATGCACTTGCTTATTGGGAGGATTTAGCCAATAATCATGTGATTGAGACGCAGGGCGGACCAAAGATCAACACAGGACTTTGGTCAAGGTCCATGGCGGCGAGGTTCCCCAATGAGTATCGTGAAAACTCCAAGATCGAGCACACCGGGCCAAACAATGGCCCCATTCAGCATGATCATGCAATTGACTTTTCACAAAAACTGATTGACGATTTGCTTGGCATGAGACAAGAGGATGATAAGTCAGGAGCTTGAGTCAAGGTTTGTTGCTCGGATTAAGCAAACGCCTCAGCTCAATACGCTTAACTCTGAGCAACAAGTTGCTTTGTCAGCTCGTATTAAGTGGCTTCGCATTGCCAATAAGCATCAAATCCCGCCCAAAGGCGATTGGTGGCGTATTTGGCTTTTGCTGGCCGGACGGGGTGCGGGCAAAACACGCGCAGCAGCTGAGTGGACTTGGAACGAAGCTTGGACTAAGCCTAAAACTCGATGGTTAGTCTCGGCACCGACATCAGGGGATGTCCGCGACGTATGCTTTGAGGGCGACTCGGGTCTTATGTCAATCATCCCCAATGAGATCATTGATCATTATACTCGAAGCCTGCATGAGATTTACCTCATCAATGGGTCCTTGATTAAAGGCATTCCTGCATCGGAGCCTTCTCGATTTCGAGGTCCACAATTTCATGGTGGCTGGCTGGATGAGCTTGCAGCATGGGAGTATCTGGACGATGCCTGGGATATGATTCAATTTGGTATGCGATTGGGCAGCGCCCCTCGATTAATCTGTACCACTACGCCAAAGCCAAAGCCTTTGATTGTGGACTTGGTAAACCGCGATGGCGAGGATGTGATCTATACATCGGCGTCGACCTATGATAATCTCCACAATCTGGCCGCAACATTCAAACAGCAAATTCTCCAATATGAGGGCACAAAGCTTGGACGCCAGGAAATCTACGCCGAGATTATCGATCCGGAAGAATCCGGCATCGTCAAACGTGATTGGTTTAAGCTTTGGCCTAGCGAAAAGCCTTTGCCTCAGTTTGAGTATATCGTGCAATCTTATGATTGCGCAACCAGCGATAAGACTCATAATGACCCAACTGCCTGCAGCGTTTGGGGTGTCTTTAAGCCTAGTCCTGATAAACCGACCAGTGTAATGCTCATCGACTGTTGGGAAGAATACATGCAATACCCGGACTTGCGGCCTAAGGTCGTCGATGAGTCGCAAATCGTATATGGCGACCCCAATGAGTTTGGGCATGGTAAAAAAGTGGATTTGATTTTGATCGAGGACAAATCCGCAGGCATTAGTCTTCTCCAAGACTTGCAACGCGCCGGTTTGCCTGTTCGAGCTTATAATCCGAGCAACGCCGATAAGATGTCCCGTCTTAATATTGTGGCACCCATCATACAGCGTGGCCGCGTATATATACCCGAAAGTATGAAGAATGAAGGCTGCGCTCGAGATTGGGCTGAACCTCTTATCACACAACTTTGTGCATTTCCTGAGGTCCGACATGACGATTTATTGGATACTGTGACACAGGCACTCAGGATTTTACGTGACATGGGGTTCATAAACATCGATCCGGTGTATGATGATGAGGACTACGATGAGCGACCAAGAAGGGTAAATCCATATGCCGTCTGATACGCCTGATCTAGCTCAAATGCGAGCTGAGATGCTCATGAACGAATTGCCTACTTATGGCAATGACGGCATGGACATGTTTCAACGAGATCCGAGCATGCAACAAGTCGGATTGTTTGGCAAAAAGCCACCTGCACCTAAAGCACCGCCTGTTGAACTTGCCGATCCAACTAGGCGAGCATTCTTTAAAATGCCTATGCAGGATCAATTACCCGCGGTTGTGCCATCACCCATGGCTCCAAAGCCAGGTAATTTACCCATGGTGCCTGCTCAGCCAAGTATCGAAGCACTTATGCCACCCACGCCCAATGTGGCGCCGTCTACACCCAATGTGGCGCCGCCGCCAACGCAGCCTGAACAACCTGGCATTTTGGAATCCCTTGCCAATAAGGCGCTTGAAACGCCTATGACGCGCCGTGGGTTCTTGGAAACTACCGGCCGAGCCGCTGCATCACACATGCTCAAGCCTAAGATTGATCTTGGTCTATTTAATGAGTCGCCTTTAACTCAAGCAGCCGAACTTGCTCCACAAGCTGCGCCGATGTCAATTACAACGGCTGCGGCAAACTTCGTATCCAAGCAACTTAATAGCCCAGAGTTTGATAGCGTAACAGATAAGATCAAGGGTATATTGCAGGAAAATGGCTATGGGAATTATGCGGATGAGCTGGATGAAGAGCCTTCACTACTCTTTTCATTCATAGAACCTTACATGGAAGAGTATGAGCCTGGTTTACGAAATCAAATTGTCAACGTGATTGACAACTTTATTGGCGTTAAACGTCTTGCTGAGGACTCGGGTATTCCACTTAATGTTTTACATGCAAATGGAATTACTGATATCGTATTGCAAAGTCCTTTGGAAGATGTTTCTCATTCGATGCGAGGCGCATTTAAAGAATATATTGAAGATGGTGACGAATACGGCGCGATTCAAACATTTCAAACGCATTTTGTCGATGATGACATGGAACAAATTATCGACGCAGAATTGGCAAAATACCCTAAACGTATGTCATTAAAAGCACTTGATGACGCAGGTGCAGTAGATAACATTTACAATAGCATGCTTGAAGTATTTTTGCGTAGTTATGCAAACATTAAAACGCGCAAATCAGCCGACCCAACTCAGCATGACTTATTGCATGAAGAGTTACATGAAAAGCTTTCCGAAGTAGGCATAAAAGATTTAACCAATGTGGCGCAACATATATTTGGTTTAGTACAAAACATGGTAGGGCCTTTCGAAGAACTTATTCGACAAAACATTTCTCTTCGTCGTAGAAACAAACCTATTAAGTCTGTAGGCGATGTTTTAGATGGTAACAACGAATACGACTATGATGACTAAGGATAACCATGGCAACTGATGAACTTGCGGGTTTTCTTTCAGCATTGCAAGAACCTGAACAGCGCCCACCTACAGATTATGAAATGCGGTACGCATTGGCGTTGGATGAGCTAAGAAAGCGACAAGAAGCAAGATCGGAAGTGCCTAGTGTTGCACGCGCAAGTCCGGATCAGCAAACACAAGCTATTCGAGACATGTACACTCGACAGTATGTTGAGGGCATGCAACCTAGGCCTGATACCTCACAGCGTTTTCCGCCACAGCCTAAGTCATATGCTTATAAGTTGGCCGATGCCACGCGAAAAGCGTATGGTGCTTTATCATCTGTGTCGCCCACAATGCGTGCAGCAGAGTCGATGAGGCCTGCAGCCGAGGTGGCTGCAACGCTTGGCACAGGTGCATTAGCTTTTCCCACAGCAGCGCTTTATGGCGTAGGTCGTGCCGGAACCGAGGCCATTCGACAAAAACTAGGCTACGCACCCTCACCCGATGTTAACAAAGACATCGTGTCGGATGCTATCAAAGCCATGACGTATGAGCCTAAGACCGAGAGCGCGCAAGGCGCCTTAGGTGCTATTGCACAAGGTTTTGAAGCGTCCAAGATACCGCATGCTTGGCCTGGCGTGCCTCGAACTCTTATAACGCCGGAAGCCCTGCAAGTTGCAGGTGCTCGAACCGGTATGCGTTTAGGGGAATTGAGAGATATTCCGGCCGATATTGCTATGCAACGGCAAGGTTTAACGCGCCGCAATGTGATGAATGAGCCTACTCTTGGTGCGCAAATGGGTAAAGGCATTGACATTGTTGGTGAGGCTTTGCCACAGCAACGACAGGACTTAGGTCTGTTATTAGAAAGCCAAAGTGGTGCCGTACGGCCACAGGGTTCTCGAATCTTGCAGCCTGAAATTCCACCTGGAATGCAGCCTGAGCAATCTGCCATAGACAGTAATCTATCGCAGACACTTAAGCATGTTCTTAAGCTTTCTGCTGTGCCATATACAACAGAGCAGTTTCGACAGCCTCGTAATTTAGAAGGTGCAATTAGCAATGCCTATTTTGATAGGCGTGAAATACCACGCGCATTAGGCATTGATATACCTCAAGAAAAAATAAATAAGTTAAATGAGATGCGTCAGGCATTTACCGAAGACTACATACAAAAAATGTTTCCTATGGCTACAGACGCCGCGGAAGCTTTTGACATGTATCGATTGCGTTTTAATACAGCTCCAGCAATAGAAGCGCAAGATGCAAAGATCTTTTCAGAGTTCTTAAAGTCTGATGAATTGCAAAAATGGAAAGACGCCGAAAGCGTTTATATTCCAACCATGGAAGAGTTTGAGCATAAACTTTCTAAGTTTGATGATTGGATTGATAAGAAAGTTGTACACAATTACGTATCAAAGTTTGTAGGTACTGCACAAGACCCAATGATTCAGCTTATTGCGAAGGGTGAAGGCCCCGAATCGGCTGAAGTTCTTTCCAAAAGGCTTGATCGACCGCACCCATCAGATTATATTCAACAGATGCGAAAGCAAGCCGGTTTCCCTGAAATAGAGACACCAACACGTATTGCGGCTGTGCAAGCTGAAAGAGAATTAGAACAGCTAGAATATCGTTTAGACGCTTTAGAGTTTGCTAAAGAAGAAGCAAGTCGTGAGGCTGATGTATTGGGCATAGCACCTATAACGCACCCGCCCTTTTTAGATGCTCGAAATCAAATTCGAGAAATAGCGCCACAAGTCGAAGCAGCACAAGAAAATGTTAATAACCTTAACGCAGCTTTGCAATACGAGCATACGGCCGATCGAGCAATTAGCCCTATCATACCTGAAAAAAGAGCAGAGTTTATAAAACACTTAGGTGCTAGGCGGTTTATTTATCCGAATCTTCATAAGATACCTGAATCTGAAACGTTATACACATATTATCGAGGCGCAAATTTACAATCGCTTATATTACAAGATACTGTTAGTGAAATTGCAAGAAAATATTTTTCAGGCCGACTTACCGATGCGCAACTTGATAATTTAGATTTTCCTAAAGCCGTGCAAAAAGAAGCACAAGAACGTATTGTACGTGAAAACAAAGAAAAAATTGCGCTAAAGCAATACGTTTTTGACGTAAAAGAAAAAGCTAAAGAAGACATGCATCAATTTGCAAACTTTTTGGATGATTCAGGCAAGATTGCGGTGATTGAGCTTGATGACTCACTTCCCATAGACGAGCTTAAACGATTGGCTTCAATGGATACCGAGGTGTTGAATCATTGCATAGCTGAAGGCGGCGAGCATACATGGAAACAACACCCTTTTACATTGGAAAAAGATAAATACTTTTATAAGGGTATTGTGCATCCGGTAACGGGCAAATCCCAATCAGGCGTAGACTTAACACGATATCTTCAGCTTGCAGTTGACAATAAAGCAATGTACCCTAGCATTAGAGATGCTGAGACAGGATTGCCTATTGCAACTTTAAAATTTAGTAAACTATCAAATGGATTGCTTGCACTTTCGGAGTTAAAAGGCCCTAAAAATGAACAAATCATCAATGTCCATCAACTTGCAGGTCCCATTGCTGATTATTTAAACTCAAAAGCGCATTTAATTACTAATAACTACGATGGCATCCACGATTTAACTGTTAACACGAATGGTCATATTGTTGACTTGCTCCATGAAGACTCATCATCAAAAATTGCGCAATCTATAGGCGTAAAAGAACCTGAAGTGCTTAAATACGACTTCTCGCCCGTTGATGGTAAAAGGTTTGTTACGCGCAAAGAATTACGCGATCAATACAGATCATATAAAGAAATGGAAAAGCTTGGTCCGCCTGAAGTTGCGCCTGAGCCCCCACCCCCTCCGCCTCCTGAACCCGCACTCGCGCCGCCTATTGCAGAAGAGCCTTTGAATTTTGAAGGTGATTGGGTCGCAGAGCCTGTATATTTGCATGTACCTAATGCGCAAACGCTACTTAATTATGCGTTATCTCTTGAAGATCTTCCCCCAAATCAATATATTGTTCCAGCTGAGATACAACAGTTAACAACACCGCAAGTTTACGCAATGGTTAATGGCCCTGAATTACAAGAATTACGGCATTTTTTTAATGGGCTTTATCGCGAAATATCACAAGATATGACGCCACTTGATTGGCCTGGTCCACCAGAATCGCTATATGATATACAGCTTGGTATATTAAATTGGGCCAAAAGTGCTAAAGACCATCTTAGACAAGGCAATTCTTTGGGGCCTATGTTTGACGACCCGATAAGACGCGAAATACTTGTAAGAATGCTTGATGAGATTAGAATGCCTGTTATTGTTGATGAGATTCTTAATGCAGCCAATGAAGAGGGTTGGTTTAATGGCAATGCCGAGTATAATCGTATTCCTTATGAGATCACGGCGCTTTCGGATGAAGATTTAAGCGCCGCACTTGCTGGCCAAGACACCGCTTCACTCTCATCGCTTGCATATAATCTTATGCTTGGTTATGGCATTGAAAATAATCCTGAAAGATTGATGGAAATAGCCTCGGAGATTCGCAATCGTAATATGTTTGGGCCTACGCTAACGCATCCGCATGATCGCGAATGGATTGCAAGGTATTTAGAGCAATCGGCGGGTGAAAGATAACAACGTAAACCGGAGTTTATAGCCATGGCTATTGAGATGCCAATCCCTCAAGACTTTAATCGGTTTATCGACCCGGTAGTTGAAGATGCCGAAGTTGAAGAGTCTGAGGAAAATACTTCAATTTTTGAATTATTTGATAAACAAGAGCCTGAAGTTGAAGAATTACCTGATGGCAGCGCTATTGTTCGTGTTAAAGACCCCGGACCTTTAGAGGAGCCTGACTTTTATGAAAACATGGCCGATTCAATTCCACAATATAAACTTACGCCGCTTGCTCAGAAATATCTTGATCTTATTGAGAAAGACCGCGAGGCGCGTGAAGATCGCGACAAGCAATACGAAGAAGGAATCCGTCGAACGGGATTAGGTAAAGACGCGCCGGGTGGAGCGCAGTTTCAAGGCGCCAGCAAAGTCGTGCACCCCATCATGGCCGAAGCATGCGTGGATTTTTCGGCTCGTGCCATCAAAGAGCTATTCCCACCTGAAGGACCTGTGCGAACTAAAATTGTAGGCGAGACGACCGATGATAAAGTTGCTCGTGCCGAGCGTAAGCGCGACTTTATGAATTGGCAGCTCACCGAGCAAATTGTTGAGTTTAGAGCCGAGGAAGAGCAAATGCTTTCGCAAATGCCTCTTGGCGGTAGCCAATACTTTAAGATGTGGTTTGATGAGCAGCAACGTCGGCCGTGCGTCGAGTTCGTCCCCATCGACAATATCTATTTGCCCTATGCGGCAGGAAGTTTTTACACAGCTCAGCGCGTAACGGAAGTTAACGACATTACGCAAGAAACCTTTGACATCCGCGTTAATCAAGGCTTGTATATTGACTTGGATTTAACGCCACCGTCCGAAGCGCCTGATCAAACCAAGGCCGAACAAGCAACGGATAAGGTTGAGGGTAAAGCCGCGCAGGCTATGAACATTGACGGCGTCCGCCGCGTCTTCCATATCTATACATGGTTGGAAATGGATGAGGAAGATGATGGCTTTTCAAAAGGCGAACGGGCGCCTTATATCCTTATGGTTGATGAGCTTAACCGCGCCGTGGTTGGTTTATATCGTAACTGGGAATATAACGATAAGCGGATGGAAAAGCTTGATTGGCTCATTGAGTTTCCATTTATTCCGTGGCGAGGAGCCTACGCCATTGGCATGCCGCATTTAATTGGTGGTTTATCGGCGGCGTTGACGGGAACTTTGCGCGCATTGCTCGACGCCGCACATATCGTCAACGCGCCTACCATGTTGAAGCTTAAAGGCGCAAAGATTAGTGGGCAATCCACAAGCATTGAGCCGACGCAAGTTTCGGAAATCGAAGGTGCTCCTGGTGTAGACGATATTCGTAAAGTCGCTATGCCTGTACCATTTAATCAGCCTAGTCCTGTTTTATTTGAGTTGCTTGGTTGGTTAACCACTGCTGCAAAAGGCGTTGTAACAACATCTGAGGAAAAAATTGCCGATGTTACGTCCAACGCGCCTGTTGGTACAACACAGGCTTTGATTGAGCAAGGCGCTGCGGTCTTCTCGGCCATTCATGCGCGATTGCATGCCAGCCAACGCCGTGTTTTACAAGTACTTGCGCGAATCAACCGCTGGTATTTTGAGGATATGGACAAGGCCGAGATGGTCGAGGAGCTTGGCATTTCAAAGGAAGACTTTGAAAAGAATAGCGATGTTATGCCGGTTAGCGACCCGCATATCTTTGCCGAGACACAACGGTATGCGCAAATTCAAACTTTGGCAGCACGTGCCGAGAAAAACCCGGACTTGTATAACCGCATAGCCGTTGAAAAGAGAATTCTAAAGCAAATTAAATTGCCTGATATTAACGAGGTTTTACCCGATCCTAAAGACGTTAAGGAAATGAATCCGGCTTTGGAGAATGTGGCCATGACGTTGGGTAAACCCGTCGGTGCGTTTCCTCAGCAAGATCACATTGCGCATCTCATGGTCCATTGTGCCTATGCCATTGACCCTACGTATGGCGCCAGTCCATTGATTGCTAAGACTTTTACACCGGCGTTTTTAGAGCATACTAAACAGCATTTGGCACTTTGGTATTTGAATCAGGTTGATGGGTATGCCAGCGCCGCGCTTGATCGGCCTTTTAATGTCTTAAAAGAACAGCGCTTGCCTTATGAGGCTGATAAGTTTATGGCCGTTATTGCGCAGTTGGTGCATAAGGATACGGCTATGACGTTTGAAAAGATCCAACAAGTCGTACAGGGCGCTATGCAAGTCATGCAGCAATTGCAACCACAGCCGCCTATGGATCCGGCAACACAGGCGTTTGTACAAACATCTATGGCTGAAACGCAAAGACGTGCTGTTAAGGACCAAGCCGACGTACAGCTTAATATGGCTAAGTTGCAACAAAAGGCCGAGTTTGATCAATCTAAGCTCCAAGCCGATATTATTATGAACACGGAAGATAACTTAGTGAATGAAAGAATCAAGACGGCAGAACTAACGCGCGATGCTGCCGAATTGCAAAATGAGCAGGTACGTACTGCTCTTGACGCGCAGCGTGTTGTTCAAACTTCTTTAGGAGCATGAAATGTCAGACGAGGGAATTAATCTTCATAAGCGTATGGCTATGGGAGCGGGCGAAGGTGTTGCAAAAGCTGCCGGCAAAGGGCCTATTCAAAAATACAAAGCCGGTGGGCAGGTTATGCCTGAAAAGGGTGTTGCTAATTTGTCAGCCCGTGGCTCTGCGCCTCCACCCTTACCCATGGGCGGTAAGACTAAGATTGCGACAATGAAAAAAGGCGGTATGTCAAAAAAGCCACCCGGCTTGATGATTGCCATTGGTCTGCCTGTTAAGAAGTCATCCGGTCGGGGCCGTTAATGCGTGTATCCGATCTTATTGGTCGAATAAAAGCTGCGCAATTAAAGCTTGCAGGATCTCTAACTAATGGAACTCCGCAATCTTTTGATGCCTATCAGCGTTTAGTCGGTCAGCACCAAGGCTTGGATGAAGCCTTGAATATTATCAATCAACTTTTAGAAGAGGCTGAAAATGTCGAATGACATTGTAGAACAAACGCTTGAAGAAGCGTTTCCTGACGTCGATCCTATGATGACGCCTTACGGAGCAAGAGTCTTAATACAATTGCGTGCGGTAAAGGAAAAAGTATCAAAAGCAGGCTTGGTTTTGGTTGAAGAAACTCGAGAAGCCGAGAAATGGAACACAATGATTGGTAAAGTCATTGCAATTGGGCCTTTGGCCTTTAAAAAACGTGACTCAATGGAGCCTTGGCCTGAAGGATCTTGGGCTGAAGTAGGTGAATTTGTTCGCGTGCCAAAGTGGGGCGGTGATCGATGGGAAGTCGACTATGAAAATGGTGAGCAAAATGGCAAAGCTTTGTTTACTTTTTTCAATGACCATGAATTAATTGGCAAAGTCACCGGCGACCCATTGAAAATCAAAGCTTTCATTTAAGTTTTGAAAGGAAACTATGAAATGAACGCCACAGAAAAGTTGGAACTACAAGTTGCGGAGTCACAAGATGGCTCGGCAATTGTCAAAATGCCTATTACCGGTGCTGATCTTAGTCAAGAACAGTCTGAAGACTCACAAGAAGCATTATCGGATGCATCAGATGATGCTGAGGGACCCGATTCTCAAAATGATGATGGCAATTATGGCCCCGATGATGATCGAGAAGCCATAAGGGCTGCACGCCGTGAAGAAAGAAAGCTCAAAAAGCAACTTCACCGTGAAAAAGCACGCGAATCTAATCATCTTATCAACGCTTTGCGTAAACAAAACCAAGATTTGGCTCAGCGCCTTGCTGCGGTTGAAACAAAAACGTCTGGCGCTGAACTTGCAAGATTAGAAAAAGCAATTGATGATGCGTCGACTCGCGTAGAATACGCAAAGTTGCAAATTAAGCAAGCGACGACTTCCAGAAATGGCGATGACATGGCCAAAGCACAACAGCTTTGGTATGATAGTCAGCGTCAGTTGGAAAGTTTGCAATCTATAAAAGATACGGCATCGCGGCAGCTTTCTCAGCCTAGGCAAAATATATCCGTACCGGATCCAATGGTTCAGAAGAACGCCGCCGACTGGATGGGTCGTAATCGTTGGTATGACCCACAGTTGCGAGATCCGGATTCAAAAATTGCGCAAATGATTGATAATCAGCTTACCGAAGAGGGCTATGACCCATCTTTGGCAGATTATTGGGAAGAATTGGATGAAAGAGTGCAAAAATACCTTCCACATCGCTATAATTCGGGGTATAGTAGCAATACACGAACTCCGAAACCGAGATCTCCTGTGACAAGTTCCGGCCGCGAATCAACATCTGCCAGATTTACTGAGTATAAACTCAGCAATGACCGCGTCAAAGCTATTAAAGACGCCGGCATGTGGGATAACGTTGAACAACGTAATCGCATGATCGAAAAGTACGCGGAATTTGACCGTCAACAGAAGAGAGGTTAACATGGACGATCGCTTAAGAAAGAATGTACGTGCTGGTCGTGAAAATCGTGCAGCTGAAGATGAATCACGACAAGCTCCTGAAAAACAATTTGCATTATCCGAGGAGCGTCGTAAGATGTTCCGCACGGAATGGCTGCAAGAAGCCCTTCCAACACCCCCCGAGATTCCAGGCTACCATCTATGCTGGCTCTCTTCCAATAACTCGTATGACCCGATTCACAAAAGAATGCGCCTGGGCTATGAGCCCGTGAAAGCCGATGAGTTGCCTGGCTTTGAGCATTTAAAAGTGAAAGCTGGTGAGCATGTTGGGTTTGTTGCATGTAATGAGATGCTTCTCTTTAAGCTCCCGATGGATATCTATCAGGAGATGATGTATGAATTACATCATAGGCTGCCTCTTGAAGAGCAAGAGAAAATCAAAGTGCAACAAGACCAGTTACTCGATGCTCGCGATAAGAATGGTCGTTCACTTGTTATGGTCGAAGGCGACGGCATGAATTTTAGAAACCCTGCTCCAGCAATCCCAGTCTTTGAATAAGCTACTGCGATGTTTGAGCATTTTTGATAAGGACTAATCATGAGCGCTACTAGTGCTCCGTTTGGCCTTCGTCCCGTGTACCATCCTTCTGGTTTGGATCGCGCGACGGTATTGGCCGGCGGCATTCCGTCCGGGTACGCTACTCAGATTCTGAAAGGCCAACCCGTTAAGTATAACAGCAGTGGTCAGATTGTACCCGCTGCTGCAGGTGATTCATTTGTTGGCGCCTTTGCTGGCGTGGAGTTTACTGATAGTACCGGTCGGTATCGCGTGTCAAATTATTGGCCCGCCAGTACAACTTTTGCAGCCAACACTGTATCTACTGTGTATTTTTATAGCGATCCGCTTATTGTATATGAGATCCAAGCAGATGGTTCGTTGGCTCAAACAGCAATTGGCGATCAGGCTGACTTTACCAACATTACGGCTGGTTCTTCAACTACAGGTTTGTCGCAAGCTACGCTATCGACAACTTTGGTTGGTGCAGGTAATTCGGCTCAAATGCGTATCGTTGATATTGCACCTTACCCTGGCAATGCTTGGGGCGATGCATTCACGATTGTTCGTGTAACTATTAACGAGTCGCAAGTTCAAGCGACCGTTAATGCATTCTAAGGAGGGCTAACAAATGGCAGCCCCGATGCGCAGTACCGACTTTAGGTCGATAGTCGAACCTATTCTTAATGAATGTTTTGATGGCGTCTACGACCAAAGATCGGATGAATGGTCCACGGTTTTTCGTGAGCAAATGGGTATCCCCCGTAATTACCACGAAGAGCCTGTGCTTTATGGCTTTGGCGCAGCACCGCAACTTCCCGATGGTAGCCCAGTTGCTTACCAACAGGGCGGTGTGCTCTTCCTCAAGCGTTATGTTTATTCGGTGTACGGCCTAGCCTTTGCACTGACTAAAGTGCTTGTGGAAGACGGCGACCATATTCGGATTGGTCAAGTTTATGCGAAGCATTTGGCGCAGTCTTTGGTGGAAACCAAAGAAACTCTTGGTGCAAATGTGCTTAATAACGCATTTAACTCGAGCTATCCTGGTGGCGACGGCGTGCAATTGAATGCTACTACTCACCCCATTGTGAATGGTAACGTTTCCAATCTGCTGTCAACCGCAGCCAACTTGTCACAAACCTCGCTTGAGCAAATGCTCATTCAAATCCGTCAAGCAGTTGACAACAACAACAAAAAGATTCGCTTACAGCCTCTTAAGTTGGTTGTTGCACCCGGCAACGTCTTTCAAGCAGAAGTTTTGCTGAAGTCAGTGCTTCGTGCCGGTACGGCAAACAATGACATCAACCCGGTTAAATCGATCGGTTTGCTGCCTGAAGGCGCCACGGTGCTTTCACGTTTGACGAATGCCAATGCTTGGTGGGTGCAGACTGATGCTCCGGAAGGTCTAAAGCTCATGATGCGTCGTAAGCTTGAAAAGACCATGGAAGGTGACTTTGAAACCGACTCCATGCGTTATAAAGCCACCGAACGTTATGATTTTGGTTGGACTGACTGGCGTTCCCTATACGGCACTCCTGGTGTCTAAATTGGCGAGAGGCGTAGGCCTCTCTCCTTCTAGGAGAAAATAAATGGCACAAACGTATTTTGGTTCAACAGTCCGAGCAGGTTCTGACGCACTGTCAGATACTGTAAATGGTGGCTTTATGGTGCTTACGCAGACAAGCACGGTTACGACTGTGGCTGCAGGCACTGCTGTAAGTGTTACCGAGGTTCTTCCAGCTTCTTCGCAAATTTTGCAATTTTTTATTGATCAAGTGCAGGATGAGGTGGTTGGTGGTGGTACAGCGACGCAAATCAATGCAACCATTGGGACGGCAGCAGCAGGTACTCAGTACCTTTCATCGACCAACGTAATTTCTGGCGGTCGTGCCGCTCTGGCTTTCACCGCAGCTCAGCTTGCAGCGATGGCCGATATAACCACGAATACCAACGTGGTTTTAACTTTAACGCCTAATGGCACGATCAGCACAACGCAAGGCATTTATCGCTTTACCGTTGTGTATGCTCAAAAAGTTTAAGGGGCTTATATCATGGGTCAATTTAAGCTAATGCCAAAGATGGAAACGACTGAGCCTTCAGTTATTCTTAAACTTGCAAATGGTGGCACTGTGAAAAAAGCAATGGGCGGAGCTATGAAAAAAGCAATGGGCGGTGCTATGCGCAATCCTACATTGGCTACTACAAATGAGCGTATGCCCATGGCCGCAATGCCTTCGGAACGTGGCGCGCCCATGGCAGCTCGTCGCGGTGTAGCGCCTAAAATGACAGTGCCTTCAGGTGGTATGCGCGGTCCTATGATGCGTAAAAAAGGCGGCGAAGTTGAGTCCAAGTCGATGCATAAGGCAGAAATGTCTGAAATGAAAGGCATCAAGAAGGAACTCAAGTCGCATGAGGATAAGCCTGCTTCAAAGGCTCACAAAGGCCTGAAGACTGGTGGCGCAGTACCTAAGTATAACACCGGTGGCGTTATTGAAAAATACGCTAAAGGTGGTAAAATGAAGAAAGCCTACGGCGGCGCGTGCTAAATAGTGGGGGCTTCGGCCCTCACTTTTAATTGGGGAATATCATGGCAGATGCAGTAGCAAGTCAAACATTGTTTGATGGCGAACGCATGGCCATCATGAAATTTACCAACATTTCAGATGGCACTGGTGAAAATAAAGTCTTAAAAGTTGACGTTTCAGCTTTAGGCGCAAGCAATTCAGGCAAAGCCTGTGATGGCGTAACAATTACTAAGATTCATGCTGCAACTCATGGCATGGAAGTACAGATTTATTGGGACGCAACGACTGATGTATTTGCCTGGGGCATCGCGCAAAACTCTCAATATTCATTTGATTTTGAGAAGATGGGTGGCTTAATAAATAATGCTGGTGCAGGAAGTACTGGCGATGTTTTGTTTTCAACCGCTGACGCTTCGGCAGGAGATTTTTACACCATCGTTTTGGAAATGGTGAAGAGCTATGCCAGCTAAATCAAAAGCGCAGTTTAGATTAATGAAGGCCGCCGAAACAAGCCCTTTATTTGCTAAAAAAGTAGGTATACCTTCAAAGGTTGCAAAAGAATATACGCAATCTAATGTTAAGAGCAAAGCCTATTCTAAATTACCTGAAAAGATGGCTAAAGGTGGTGACCCGCGGCTATCTGTTTCTCGTGGTGAAAAGCTGCCTACATCACAAGGCGCCGGTTTAACTGAAAAAGGGCGTCAAAAATTTAATCGCGCAACAGGTGCAAACTTAAAAGCACCTGCGCCACACCCAAAAACAAAAGCAGATGCTGGGCGTAAAAAATCATTTTGCGCCCGTATGAGTGGCATGCCTGGGCCAAAATATGATGATAAAGGTAACTTAACGCGCAAAGCAGCATCGTTAAAACGTTGGAAATGCCCGGGGTGGTAAATGGCAACAAGCGGAACAGTTGGACAAACCGTAGTTACTGTTCAGCAATTGATTGATCATGGCGCTAGACGCGCCGGCAAACTTGCTGAAGAGCTAACCAACGAACAAGTTTCTGCAGCTAAAACCAGCCTATTTTACTTGCTATCTAACCTTGCCAATTATGGCATTCATTATTGGTGTATTGAAAAGACAGTCATTGGTCTTGTGCCTGAAAAATACGTTTATTCGTTGCCTGTAGGCACGGTTGACGTTTTAAATGCAAATTATCGAACTGTTACGGCTAACACAACAGGCGGGTATAGCTCATCAGGTGTTGCAGCTAATGCTTTTGATGGGCAATTTACCAATATTTGCCAGCTTACAACTAACACTGGCAATATTGGCATTAACCTAGGCACAGGTAATAACGTTTACATTGGCACCGTAGGTATTTTGCCAGCCATTACAGGGTCGGTTACAATACAAATCCAGTATTCAACTAATAATTCCACATGGACTACGATTACGAGCCCTGGAGCCACATCTTGGGTCTCTGGACAATGGATTTATTATGACCTTGAACCTTCAGCCTCGGTACCCTATTGGCGAATTTTACAGACGGCCGGTAGCAATATGGGTGTCTACCAAGTTGTGTTTGGTTCAAACGCCACGGAAATTCCTTTGGCACGTCTTAACCGCGATGACTATACTAATCTTCCTAATAAGAATTTTTCTAATAACTATCCTCTTCAGTATTGGTTTGATCGCACTATTCCTCAGCCTAGTATGTATTTGTGGCCTGCACCTAGTACATATCAGCCTCAGTTGGTTGTATGGCGTTATCGGCAGATTGAAGACGTAGGCGCTTTATCAGGTTCTTTGGCTATTCCACAACGTTGGTATTTAGCCATACAAAATATGCTTGCGCATCAAATGGCTATGGAACTCCCCACCGTTGCAACCGATCGTATACAATACTGTGAACAACAGGCAGATAAGTATTGGCTTATGGCCGAGCAGGAAGAAAGAGATAAGAGCCCAATTTATTTTGCGCCCAATATTAGTTACTATACGCGGTAATTATGCCACGCTTTCTTAATACACTTGGTAACACGGTTCTTTCGATTGCAATATGCGATCGTTGTAAAATGAAGCGTGCATATCCAAGTCTTGGCATGGACCCTAATTTTCCTGGATTGCGTGTATGTGATCAGGGTTGCGCGGATCAAAAAGACCCTTATCGCTTGCCTGCAAGACAGCCTGAAAAAATTGCATTACGATTTCCTCGCCCCGATGTTAGTGTTGCAGCTGATAATGACGCGATTGTTAATAACCCTTATGGTAATTATCTCATATCGCCTGAGTCCAATACAGCAACGCCGCCGCTAAATGGTAATCTCAACAATTTGAGTCCATAATATGACAGCAAATGTTCGTATTACTGAATTACCTGCAGCAGGGGCTATTACTGGTGCCGAGCTTGTACCTATTGTCCAAAATGGCGTTACGGTTAGAACAACAACCGGCGCCGTTGCTGCATCGCCTAGTCAAACGCAAACATTTTTAACAAAGAATCAAGAGCTTACACTACCCAATAGCCGGTATCTATCAACTGATATAGGGTTAGGTCTTACTGATGGCGGTGCGCTTTCTTTTTATCGCATTTCTTTAAATGGCGCATCAGGCTCGTTGGAATCTGCAGGCTCAGGTTTAATAGTTAAAACGGGCGCCTCGACAGTTGTTGCAAGACAAATTGCGGTATCCGGCTTAGGTCTCTCTATAGCTAACGCTGATGGTACGGGCGCAAATCCTACATTATCACTTTCAGGCCTTGCAGCATCATTTGCTGCATTAGGCGGCTCCGGTATCGCGTTTGTAAATTCTGGGACCACTGCAGGATTAAGACTCATAGCAGGGACAAGTAACCAAATAACCGTAACAAATGGTAATGCCGTATCTGGAAATCCGACGATTTCGATCTCCACGGACCCAGTTCTTCCTGGAACTGGCGCTGTGCAGCTTCCTGGGGGTTCAACCGCGCAACGTCCCGGAGGCATTGACGGACAAGTTCGGTATAACTCGTCACTTAGCGCTTTCGAAGGATACACAGCGGGTTCCTGGCAGCAGTTCTCGCTCACCGGTGGCGTAAGTAGTTTTAGCGCGGGATCAACGGGATTTTTACCCTCTTCCCCTACTGGCGGAAATATCGTTTTGTCCGGCATTTTGAATGTATCAAATGGTGGTACCGGAGCAAGTAGTTTGACTGGGTATGTTAAAGGCGCGGGTTCATCGGCATTTACTGCGTCTGCCACAGTGCCCACATCTGATCTTTCGGGCACAATATCCAACGCTCAGCTTGCAAACAGTTCGCTTACGTTTAATGGTGTAACTGTCGCCTTAGGGGCTTCAGGAACGATTACCGCGGCTGCGCCCAATCCTTTAACGATTGGCACCGGGCTAAGTGGAACAAGCTACGACGGCTCCTCCGCAGTCACCATTGCCATATCCAATACGGGCGTGACGGCTGCTTCTTACGGCGCAGCATCAAAGACGCTAACCGCGACAGTTAACGCTCAAGGCCAACTGACCGCGCTTGCAGATACAAACATTGCGATTGCCAATACACAGGTATCTGGCCTGGGAACCATGTCAACCCAGAATGCCAGCAGCGTTGCGATTACCGGCGGCAGCATTAACGGCACCACAATCGGCGCATCGACCCCCTCGTCAGGAGCTTTTACGAGCATCGCGACCACGACCGGCACGATCAGCACGACGCCAACCAACGCGACTGACATTGTTAATAAGTCCTATGTAGACACAATCGCAGCGCAGGGTATTACTTATCACACGCCGGTCAAATACGAAGTTCCAAACACTACGGGAAATCTCACCGCTACTTATAACAATGGCGCTTCAGGTGTTGGCGCTACGCTGACCAATGCAGGCGCTCTAGCGGCTTTTACGCCAGACGGTGTTGTGGCTTCGGTTAATGATCGCATTCTGATTTACAACCAGACCAACGCGGCGCAAAACGGCGTCTACACGGTCACAACGGTTGGTAGCGGCTCAGTAGCTTGGGTGCTTACTCGTTCGACCGATACAAACAGTTACGGGCTAAAGAGCCCAACTGCGCTTGGTGAGGGCGACGCTTTCTTTGTCACCTCGGGCAATACCGGCGCAGGCGAGACTTACGTCTGTAATACTTCGGGTGTCATCACCTTCGGCACAACAGCCATTACGTTTGTGCAGGTGTCGTCGGCTCAGATCTACAGTGCAGGCACAGGGCTTTCTCTTTCTGGCACGCAGTTCTTAATTTCAAACACAGGTGTAACAGCCGCTGCGTATGGTTCAGCCTCCCAGGTCCCTACCTTCACGGTTAACGCGCAAGGGCAATTAACGCTTGCCTCAAACACCTCGATTGCGATCAACGCAAACCAGATCACCTCTGGAACGATTACCAATAGCCAGTTGGCTAATAGCTCGATTACGATCAACGGAAGCTCAGTAAGCCTGGGTGGCTCCACAACAGTCACAGCCTCGACTACGGCAGCTTTAACCGCAGGCACGGGAATTGTTTTCAACAGCGGAACGACTTTTGATGGCTCAACGGCCAAGACGATCCTGCTTGACGTCAGTGGCGTTACGGCAGCAACTTATGGCTCAGCCTCTCAAGTTCCAGTCTTTGCAGTAGATACTTATGGACGCGTTACATCCGTTACGAACACGTCGATCGCAATCGCTGCCGCCGCAGTCTCAGGCTTGGCCGCTTCGGCTACAACGGACACTACAAACGCTTCTAATATCACTTCTGGCACTCTGCCTACTGCCCGTCTGTCTGGTTCTTATACTGGTATTACCGGTGTTGGCACGCTTGCTGCGGGTACCTGGAATGGTACGGCTATCGGTATCGCTTATGGCGGAACCGGCCTCACAGCGACTCCCACCAATGGACAGTTATTGATTGGTAATGGAACTGGTTATACGCTTTCGACACTCACTGCAGGTACTAACGTTTCGGTAACAAACACCGCAGGCGGGATCACGATTTCAGCTACTCCTGCTGCAGGCGGTACGGTGACGTCAGTTGCCATGACGGTCCCTGCGTTCTTATCAGTCACAGGATCGCCAATCACGACGTCAGGAACGCTCGCAGTAAGTCTCTCGGGTACTGCGTTGCCTGTGGCCAATGGCGGATCTGGTGCGACAACGCTCACTGGTTATTTGTATGGTAACGGAACTTCAGCTTTTACCGCATCGACAACTATACCTAACTCAGCAATAACGGGTTTGGGCACGATGTCGACTCAGAACGCCAGCAGTGTGGCGATCACGGGCGGTACGATTGACGGAACCACGATCGGTGCCACCACTGCAACGACGGGTAAGTTTACAACCGTGACCGCAACAACAGGTATTTATGGAGGTGCCTTCTAATGGCCCAGTCAGGATTCACCCCATTACTTCTTTACGGTAGCGGTACTGCATCTGCAGTTCCAGCAGCAGCGAATCTAACATCGTCCGCTAACGGTGCCGAACTTGCGCTGAACTACGCCGACGGTCGTTTGTACTACAAAGATAACGCCGGGACTCCAGCCGTGCAGATCGTCGGGGCCAGACTCGGCGCAAACGTCACGGCTGGTGGCACTATAGCCGCTGGGTTCGGGGCAGCGACAGGCGTAACTGGAAGTGGGGCGTTTGTGTTCGCTACTTCTCCCACGCTGACGACGCCGAACTTAGGTACACCCAGCACTATTACTTTGACTAACGCGACCGGTTTGCCGCTAGGTTCAGGCGTTACGGGCACGTTGCCTGTTGCTAACGGTGGTACAGGTGGCGCGACTCAAGCTGCAGCGCGTACAGGCATCGGTGCTACGACAGTTGGTTCTAACTTCTTTACTCTAACCAATCCTTCTGCGATCACCTTTCCGCGAATTAACGCTGACAACACCGTTTCCGCGCTTGATGCCCCTACATTCAGAACCGCGATTGGTGCTGGTACGGGCTCAGGCAGTGTGTCCTCGGTTACGGTCAGCGCAGGTACGGGGTTGTCCGGGGGTGGAACGGTTACCACGACCGGTACCATAACGCTTTCGAATGCGGGTGTGACTAGCTTAACCGCTGGTTCAAACATCACCTTGTCTGCATCTACTGGATCTGTTACTATTTCAGCCTCAGGTGGTGGTACCTGGACAGTGATCACGACCACAGCTACCGCCGCGAGTGGTAGCGCAAATTTAGTGGACACTTCGGCGGGATCTTTTACGGTGAGTTTGCCTGCCTCGCCTTCAACGGGCGCAGCGGTTACGTTTAGTGATCGATCGTACACTTGGGATAGATACCCGGTGACTATCGGTCGAAATGGTCAGACCATTGAGGGATTATCCGAAGACATGATCTGTTCGATTCAAGAAGCTACATTTACTTTGGTTTTTGACGGTTCTACTTGGAGGCTCGTGTAATGAGCAATTTAACCCAGTTTTATCAATCAGGGCAGGGTGCGTATAACACCTGTGAAGTATTTTACAACTCAGGTACTTGGACTGCCCCGCCGGGAATTACTAGAGCTATGGTGCTCGTTTGGGGCGGTGGCGGAAGCGGAAGCAGTAACAATTCTGGTTCCACTCTTTCTCTGGGTGGAGGTGGCGGAGGTTTTGCGCAGGGTATCGTGGCTACAACCCCCGGCACTGGCTACACAATAACCATAGGGGCTGGTGGTGCGGCAGTGACTCCTAATAATAATGGAAATGCTGGAGGTACATCCTCATTCAGCACACTATTAACTGCTACGGGTGGTGGGGGTGGTGCAAGAAATACAAACATTATGGCAACAGGAGGGACGGGGAGTTCGTCCGGAACTCTATGGTCTAAAACAGCTATTGGAGGAGGCTCGAACTCCGTCAGAGCGAATGGCGGCAACACTAACACATGTTATGGTGGTGGAGGAATGGCATCGGGTTCACCTTACGGGGATGGTGGAGTAGTACGGTTCACCTTTAATGCTGGTTTTGGCACTGGCGGTTCAGGCTGGGGTGGAAACAGCGGTAATGACGCTGGTACTGTCAATACAATCACAAGCGCTCTAGCTACTGGGGGTGCAGGTTTGCAGAACGCTGGATCTCCTACCTATGGATATATATGTGGCGCTGGTGGATCGCATGCGCAAGGTCCGTCAGGCGCTATAAGTTCTAACGCGTCAGGAGTGTTTACGGTTCCTGGAGGCGGATCAGGCGCAGGTTTTACAGCAAACATACAAGCTACTTATGGTGGCGCATGGGCTCATCCCGATAATTCAGGAGAAAGTAGGGGATCATTTTTTGATATACCGAGTTGTAGCATCGTTGGGGCAGGTGGTTATTCTGTGTATTGCAACAACAATACCGCTTATCCGATTTCAGCAGGTAATGGAGGACCGGGAGGTGGAGGGGGTTGCTACTTGGCAAACTTTTCAAATAACGGCAGTCCAATATCTGCCGGAAGCGGTGGAATGGGTGGAGGGGGTGGAGGAATATACTCCTACTCTAACATCGTCGCTAATTTAGGTGGTCCCGGTGGGCTAGGGGGTGGTGGCGGAGGTGCGTGTGGGAATACATCCACTTCTAGTCAGTCTCATGGCGGTGATGGTGGTAAAGCCGGTGGGGGTGGGGGTGCCGCAAACGCCGCCACTTCTAACGGGTATAGCGGAATGGGCGGAAGCGGTTGTGTGATGATTTTTTATAGGGCTACTTAATATGAAACACGCATGGATTGAGAACGACATTGTTCGGGATGTCGCCCCCGGCGACCCATTTAAGTTTTACCATCCCGATATTGCGGCGTATTACAATACGCTAATCCCTGAAGATATTCAAATGGGAGCGGCTTGGGATGGTGAGAAATGGGTAAATAGGATTATTCTTCCCACTACCACGCTTTTGAAAGAAAATGTTCTACTACCCCGTCGAGTGGGTCAGGCTGAGCTACGAGAGGCTATGTCTTTAGCCGAGCGAGTAAAGTGGGACAACGACACGTCGCCCACGATTAAGACCGCAAAGATTGAATTAGCTATTGCTAGGCTCGTTAGTGAGGCAAAACCTGTCTTGCAAATGCTCGTAGACGCTGGCGACATTACACAAGCCACGGTTGATGCGCTCGATCTCGACGCACCCCAAACACCACAAGCTGCATAACAGGAGTAAACATGAAACTGCATATTCCCATTGAGCTTGCTAATCAGATTATTGGCTATCTTGGCACTCGGCCGTATCAAGAGGTCTACCAACTGATTGACGGCATGAAAGAGGCTGCAAAGCCACCCATGACACCCTTGCAGGAGGTTCCTCCAGTAGAAGAGCAAGCAGCGTGACCGATTATGAGCGACGATCTGGACAAGCGCTTGTCAGTGCATGAGGCCATTTGCGCCACGCGGTATGAGAATATTGAGAAGCGTCTAAGCGACGGCAGCAAGCGTATGCGCCACATTGAGTGGCTGCTGTACATCACGATTGCTGCTGTGCTGCTTGGGCCAGGAGTCGCTGCAATGTTCGTTAAGAAATTGCTGGGGATATGACATGGCTTGGTCAGACGTTCTCAAAGCGGTTATACCTATCGTAGTGGCGGCGCTTGCTTGGTTACTGGGGCAAGTTGCTTCATTCTCAGAACGTCTCACCAAAATCGAGGGGCAAATGCCTGCTTTGATTACTAAAGAAGGTACTCCGACTGACAGTCCAATCAGCGCCGAGCGACGCGCTATTCAGAAAGAGCAATTGATGACCCATATCAACGAGCTTCAGGTCAAAGTGCGATTGCTTGAAGAGCGGGAGCGTATCAAGGGAGGTAAGTAATGTTTGACCTTCTTTCAGGTGGACTCCTCGGCTCCATATTCGGAGGCTTATTCAGGCTTGCCCCTGAAGTCCTTAAATTCCTTGATAAGAAGAATGAACGCGCTCACGAACTCAATATGTTTCAACTCCAGACTGACCTTGAGAAGATGCGAGGTGAGTTCAAGATGGAGGAGAAGTATGTTGACTACTCGATACAGCAAATGGATACGATTAAGGAGGCATTCAAGGAACAGGCCCAGACCGCAAAGGAAGCTGGCTGGTTCGCTTCTTTTATCACTGCCGTTACCCGTCCCGGTCTTACTTGGATTGCTTTCGGTGTTTATGTGGCCGTTAAAGCAGCCGGTTTAACAATCGCTTTTCAGACCAATGCAAATTGGGCAGAAGTGCTGACCAAGAGCTATGACGAGGATGACTTTGCCATGCTCAACATGATGCTGACGTTCTGGTTTGTAGGACGATCTATCGAGAAATATCAGAAATCATGAACGATGAGGCTAAGAAGCTTTGCAAGGATGTATTAATCAAGCCCTTTGAGGGCCTTGCAAAGCGCTTGCCTGATGGCCGTGTGACGGCCTATCCCGACCCTGGAACCCGTGGACACCCATGGACCATAGGCTGGGGTGCTACAGGCCCGGGCATCGAGCCCGGTACCGTATGGACCATGGAGCAGTGTGAGGACGCGCTAGATCATCACGTTGATTACTTTGTCCAAGGTTTATTGAAGATGTCGCCAGGGCTCTCTAAAGCGCTCCCAAGGCGTATGGCTGCGGTCACTTCCTGGGTTTATAACTGCGGCCTTGGTAACTACCGTGTCAGCACCTTCAAAAAGCGTATTGATGCCGGCGATTGGTCCGGGGCAGCTGAAGAGTGTGTGAAGTGGAATAAAGCAGCAGGTCGCGTTCTCCCAGGCTTAACAAGACGTCGAGTAGCCGAAGCTGCTTTAATGCAATAACTATGTTTTATTTACGACTGGAGGTTTACAATGGCAACATCCAAGCCTGTTTGGGAAAAACAGCGACCTAAATCATTAGGTAAACCAAAGTCTTTGTCGCCGCAGAAAAAAGCGGCAGCAAAAGCAAGGGCTAAAGCCGCAGGGCGACCCTATCCTAATTTAGTTGATAATATGGCCATGGCACGCAAAAAAGGATAGACACCATGCCTGCTGTTGTCATGACATATACATCGCTTGCCGCGGATATCCAATCTTACTTGGAGCGTACCGATACGGCAACGGTTGATAAGATTCCTACTTTCATTATGCTGGCTGAGCAGATTATTGCTTCTCAGCTCAAAGCACTTGGCAATCTTACGGTTAACACTAGCACAATGACTTTAAATAATCCTATTATTGCTAAGCCTGCGCGGTGGCGCAAAACTGTATCATTTAACTTAACAAATGGCACTGATCGTCAGCCTGTTTTGCTTAGAAAATACGAATACTTAAGAAGTTATTGGCCTGATCAAACCGAAACAGATCAACCTTTATACTACGCTGACTATGACTATCAGCATTGGTTTATTGCCCCTACGCCTGATCAAGCCTACGCATTTGAGGTGCTATATTATGAACGCGTTCAGCCGCTCGATGCAACTAACCAGACTAATTGGTTTACAGAATACGCGCCGCAGGCTTTATTATATGGCTCATTGCTGCAGGCAATGCCTTTCTTAAAGAATGATCCTCGCATAGCCATGTGGCAACAACAGTATAATGACATTATGACAGCGTTGATGAATGAAGATAAGCTTCGCATTGCAGATCGTCAAGCCATTGCGGTTGATTCATGAGCTACGTTAGTCCTTTTACTGGCGATGTTATTCAGCCCACGGATGTTTATTACCGCGCCATTGCGCTATCGGTTAATACGCAATTAAATTGGCCTTCTAATAGCACGACTAATACGGACCCTGCTGCAAGGATTATGAATGTTACTCCTGCAGGCGGGTCATTATCCATTTATATGCCTGCTGCAAATCAGGCTTCGGTTGGTCAAGACGCGCTATTTAGAAATGTTGGCGGTTCAACGTTTACTGTTAAAGATTACGCAGGCGTAAATACAATTTGCACCGTTGCAGCAGGCGAAGCCAAGTACATCTACATTACCACTAATGCAACGGCTCAAGGTACGTGGGGTGTTATTGCGTTTGGTACAGGCTCGTCAACTGTTGATGCTGCAGCTTTAGCAGGCTACGGGCTTAAAGCCATCTCAACCACACTTAATCAGTCGCATCCCGTTACGACAACTGCAGCAACTTTTACTGCTAATGCAACTTATCGTGCCAAGACATTGGTCTGGACAGGTGGCGTTGGTACCGTCACGCTTGATAGCGCTGCAACGCTTGGTGACGACTGGTTTATGCTCATCAGAAATGGTGGCACCGGGCTATTAACTGTTGATTGCTCTGGTGCCGATACGATTAATGGCGACCCCAATCTTGCGCTCCAGATCAACGATTCGACCTTTATCTGCTGCTCAGGTACAAGCTTCTTCACGGTAGGCTTAGGACAGTCCACGACCTTTGCTTACTCACAGCTTGTACTGCCGGTTACCTCAGGCACTTACACATTAACGCCATCTCAAGCGCAAAATACGATCATCAAGGTCACGGGCGCTTTGACGGGCGCTGTTACCGTCCAATTTCCCGCGGCTGTTCAGGTCTACTTTGTTCTTAATCAAACGACCGGAGCCTTTAACGTCACCTTTGAGACAGGGGTCGTAGGAGGCCTTATAGCCACACTACAGCCTAATCAGCAGGCCACCTTGGTATGCGACTCGGTCAACGTCTTAAACGCCACCACGGTCATTACAGGTGCCTTGGCGGTATCTTTAATTGATGGCTCAGTTGGCGCGCCTTCATTGAATTTCTCGACCGAGACAAATACTGGCATGTACAAAGCCGGAACCAACCAAATTGGCTGGGCTGTCGCGGGTATTGCCAAGATGCGATTAACCTCGGATGGGCTTTCTGGGGGTTCATTTCCATGACAGCCAAAGTTATTACGATCAACACGCAGCCAGGTATTCGCCGAGATGGCACCACACTGGACGGTGACCAATACTCTGATGGCCTATGGGTACGTTTTCAACGTGGAAGGCCTCGTAAACTAGCAGGCTATAATCGCATATCAAATCAGATTAAAGGCCCAACTCGCGGCATGTTTGTTGATTCTACAAATGGAATTAACAATATCTTTACATCATGGTCGGGTGGCATTCAAGTTATTGGCGTTGATAATAATGGCGTAGGGGCAGGTGTTTCGAATTTTACTTTTACAGGCCCAGTTTTAACGCTTAATACTTTGGTAGGTGGAACCGGCTATACTAATGGATCTTATACTAATGTATCACTTACAGGCGGATCAGGTATAGGCGCAACGGCTAATATTACTGTTGCGGGCGGTGCAGTTACAGTTGTAACTTTAGTAAATGCAGGCACAGGCTATACAGTAGGTAATACGCTTTCAGCGGCAAATACGAGTATTGGTGGCACAGGGGCAGGCTTTAGTATTAACGTTGCCACAATCTCACCGGTCTTTACAGCAAATGCCAATAATCTTTATCAATTTGATACGTCATACGATTCCGGTGGTAGTGTTAATCAGCTTTTAGTACATCCAGGGCAAAACCTTGCGCAAATTGATTCAACTGTTAATACTTCTGTATTATATGGTGCTATTAATGGAACGATTCTAACTGCATTGCGTGACGTTTCAGGCACAGGTCCATCAGGCAATCTTATTGAAGTTTCTGGCGGTGTAATTGCTCTTCATCCGTATATTTTTGTATATGGCAATGCCGGGCTGATTAAGAATAATTCAGCAGGCAATCCATTGGATTGGAATGGCGCAGATGCCAATGAGACTAACGTTGCCACGGGAAAGATTGTTAAAGGCCTTCCGGTCCGAGGTGGTACCAATGCGCCATCCGGTTTATTCTGGTCTTTAGACTCTCTTATTCGCGTGTCCTATTTAGGGGGCACTGGAAGCCCTCCACAGTTTTGGCGGTATGACATTATTACGAGCCAGTCGTCCATTCTCTCGTCCTCATCTGTGATCGAGTATGATGGCATTTATTATTGGTGTGGCGTAGATCGATTTTTGATGTACAACGGCGTGGTTCAAGAAATTCCTAATGATATGAACCAAAATTGGTTTTTTGACAACTTAAACTACAATCAACGTCAAAAAGTTTGGGCTTGGAAAGTACCACGTTTTGGCGAGATTTGGTGGTTTTATCCAAGAGGGGCTGCCACGGAATGCACGGATGCGATTATTTACAACGTTCGTGAAAAGACTTGGTATGACGCCGGGCAAGCCGTAGGTGCGCAACGCTCATCGGGGTACTTTTCAAACGTTTTTAGATTCCCCGTTGCAGGGGGCACAGAAGATATAGGCGGTGGGTATGTTAAACTGTGGCAGCATGAAGTAGGGGTTAATGTTGTTGATGGCGCGGCGGCTTCGGCATTGCAATCCTATTTTGTTACACATGATCTATCGTTAGTAACAGGCAATCCGGCGCAAGAATCACCTATTGGTGATAATTTTTGGACGCATTTAGAACGTGTTGAGCCCGATTTTTTGCAAGTCGGCGATATGAATTGCTATGTTATTGGTAGGCCATATGCGCAGGCACCGGACGTAACCAGTTCTGCATATCAGTTTTCACCTACTACGACAAAGATTGATATGCGTGAACAGCGTCGTGAAATTCGACTGCAGTTTGAATCCAATATTATTGATGGTAATTATCAAATGGGTAGGATTCTTTTATCGGTCGACGCCGGCGATGTTAGAGGCTATACACCATGACGGCGCAGATTTATGACCCGCGTAATATGGATTGGAGTTATTGGACGGCTTTGGTTGCCGAGCAATACGAAGCGCAGCAGCTTACTTGGCCGGTTCCTGAAGAGAAATGGCAAGACTTTGCCTTATCAATTTGTGCAATTGCTTTATTTTCTAACTATGGAGTTCCAAGCCCAATTGGATTTGATCGATGGCAAGATTGGGCATTTGCTTATACTAACGCGGTGAACTGACATGTCTTCTGCTGCATATCAATGGGCAATGGGTGAAGGCGGTATCGGCTTGGATGCCATGAATAAAAACATCCAAGACTTCTTTGCGGCAAACCCTGATCAGGCTGCAACCGAGGCGGCTATGCAACAATGGGGTGTGTCTAATGAAGATATTCAACGTGCTACGGGTAAATCTTTTGCTGACTATTATCCAGTTATTAAAGCACCGTCAACTGGACCATTAGGCTCAATTGCTTATCAGAATGCAATAAGCGAGGGCGGCATCGGTCTTGATGCCATGAACCAAAACATTCAGAGCTTTCTTGCTGCAAATCCAACCGAGCAAGCCACACGAGATGCCATGCAGCAATTCGGCGTTTCTGAAGAAGACATCCAAAGAGCAACTGGTAGGTCATTTGCTGATTACTACCCGTCACAAGGCGCGTTGCCAGTAAGCAACACATATACGGTAGATCGTTACAATCCAAATGACCCTGCGTCATCACACTGGATAGCTGATCCCAACGCAGGTCATTGGACGTTTAACACTGAAACTGGTGAACGCACGCTTGTGCCTGCCGGTTCAACAAGCGGCGCTTTATCAACGGTCACCGCACCTGCGTCTGATGTTTCAATAACAAGTCGTGATGACCGTCAGCAAGACGCAATTGATGCAGCAACTGTAAAGCCTGCAGCAAACATTTATCGTGGCGTTCAAATACCAACATTTACAGATAAATACATAGACCGCGGTGATGAAGGCACACAGATTCTTTCAGCAGCCGATCAACTTGCAAGCTGGAAACAAAACCAAGATTATCTTGCGTCTTTAACGCCAGCGCAAAGAGCAATTCTAAACGCAGCACGCACTGAAAGCCAAGAAAATGCTTTAGTAACCACATACGACCCAGTTACATTAGGCGGCAAGGAATGGACCGTTGCCGGAGATGGCAAAACGCTTATACGTTTGTCGGACAATCAGTCTGGATTGGCTGCAAAACAGACTCGATACGATGT
>Ga0214923_10001061_pt1 | contig 40012 bp, 27 predicted proteins | sample LL1510_MetaG_FD_177993 | JGI IMG/M metagenome (GOLD analysis project Ga0214923, IMG submission 177993) | Freshwater microbial communities from Lake Lanier, Atlanta, Georgia, United States - LL-1510 | ecosystem: Environmental > Aquatic > Freshwater > Lake | place: USA: Georgia | collected...
AAACGTCACGCATTTGGGTCGTTTGTAATAAGGTTGATATGGCTCAGGGGGATTTGGGCGCGTGGAGTGCAATGGTGAATGATATGGATTTGGAGTCGGTTTGGTTTGTTTCGGCCAGGGATGCTATTTCTGTGAAGGAATTGAGAAACTCTATCGAAGCCCGTTTTTTGGGAGGTTTTGGTGAATTGGGCGATCAAACGGTGGTGACCAATATTAGACATGCCGAATCTTTGCAGCAGTGTTCAGATGAAATGGAACGGGTGTTGGAAGGACTTGAATCTGGATTTACGGGTGATTTATTGGCATTTCACTTGCGCGCAGGAATTCGCGCATTGTCCGGTATCACCGGGGAAATAGGGGTTGAGGAAATCTTGGGTTCCATATTTTCTAAGTTCTGTATCGGCAAATAATCGCCGAAAATCAACGATAAGCATCTACAACAAAAGATAAATGAAACCCTTGCTAGTCAAGGGTTTTCGCGTTTTTAGACCAACTGTCATTTTTCGTCATTTTTGACGTTTTGCACTCATTTTGTTGCTCATCTGTTGGCGAGATTTTATGAGCAACATGTCAGCAACAAATTCAGAACGTAACAAAAAAAATTGCTACACACTGCACCATGCTGCACCACCGTGCACCACGCTGCACCATAACGGCGAAATGACAATGACTGCTAGTAAATACCCATATCAGAAAATCTGTGTTTTCTGTCAAGAAGCGTTCTTGGCAAGTAAAAGTACCACTTTGTACTGCTCTCAGAAATGTGCCGCAAAGGCCTATAAAGAGAATAAAAGACAGGAAAAATTACTCCAAGACAAGGCACTAGTAAAAAGCCAATTAACTGCCCCTGTAGTGATGATTCAAGCCAGGGAGGTTTTGAGCGTAAATGAGGTGAGTTTGTTGCTCGGAGTGAGTCGATGGACAGTTCAACGAATGATAAAAATGAACAAAATCCGGACATTCTCCATCGGAACCAGGCGCTTAATCTTGCGCGAAGAATTAGATAAACTTTTAAAATCCAAATAGTTATGAAGGTTACACTTAGACAGCGTCTTTTAAAGACAGGCCGGATCAGCCTTTACCTAGATCACTTCCCACCAATTATCCATCCCGAAAGTGGCAAATTAACCCGGTGGGAATATCTCAATATGTATCTCTACAGTCCCCCGAGGGATGAGATGGAGAAACGTCACAACCGAGATATTGAAACCTTGGCTCGATCTATTGCTGCCAATCGTCAACTGGATCGCTTAGCAGGGAAGTTCGGTATCAAACGTAGTTCACAGTTTGATGACTTCCTGCCATTCTATGAAAAGCAAATGAACAAATGGATTGGCAATCCCAATACACATGGTGGTTGGGTTGCATCATATAAAACCTTTGTTCAGTTTTGTAAGGGTCAATGTAATTTCGGCGACATCACTCCACAGTTCATCAATGAGTACAAAGAGTTTTTAGAGAAAAAAGCTACGCGTATCAATTCACCCAAAATGCGTATCTCTCAAAATTCATGTTACACGTATTACAACAAGCTGCGTGCAACGGTTCGTGAAGCCATGGTATTTGGTCACATGATTAGCAATCCATTTGATGCCGTAAAAGGTGTGCAACAACCTGAAACTTATCGTGAGTTTTTAACCAAAGAAGAATTGATAAAACTTTACAATACACCTGTTGATTCTGATTTGATGAAACGTACTTGTATGTTTTCTGCTCTCACAGGTTTACGTTTGGGGGATGTGGTGAAACTTCGAGGTGAACAAATACAACACTCCGAAAACTTAGGCTATTTCATTCGCTTTACACAGAGTAAAACAAAAGGCATGGAGACACTGCCTATATCTGATGAAGCATTGAGTTTGTTGGGCCATTATGAAGAGAATGCAGAACGCATTTTTGGTGATTACAATTTCCAACGAGACTATGCGAATTTGAATCGGTGGTTGCAAAAAGCTGGCATTCGTAAGAAGATTACCTTTCATAATTTCCGACACACATTCGCTACGTTACAACTAGCGGAAGGAACAGATATCTATACCGTTTCAAAACTCTTAGGACACAAACATATTCATACCACACAGATTTATGGTAAGGTAATGGATACAACGAAAACCAAAGCGATGCAGAGTATTCAATTAGGTATCAAACCTGACAAGAATGAACAACAATAGCGATTTGTGGCAGTGACAAATTGGCTGAATGTCAGTTTTTAGGCTTTCGAACCTAATTTGCTTGTATTTGCGCATTTGATAAAATATCTGCGCAAATAAGAACGGATTTGGACACATATGGACACAGTATGATACACTATGAGACTGAATTCCAGAGCAACTCGAACCCTCTAAAAAACGATAAATAAAAAAAGGAAACCACAGCGCTTGGCACGGTTTTATTTTTGATGCAGGGTGAGTAAATGTTTCAAATATGAAAGAAAGTATTACTCACCTACAAGCATTCATCACAGAGTTGGTGAATGAAGCTGTTCAGACCGCATTAGAACAGCATCAAGAAACGGCCGTTACAGAACCGGCTGAGAACAATCAGAAATCGGAAATACTCAATGCCGATCAAGCTGCGGAGTTTCTGCACATTGCCAAACAGACTTTGTACTCCATGACAAGTAGAAGAAAAATTCCCTTCTATAAGAATGGAAAGAAGATTCTATTTCGCAAGGGTGAACTTCAGGAATGGTTGAATTCAGGCAAACACGAGCAAGAGAAAAATATTCAGCGCGAGGCATTGCGATATGTCCAGGATAAACCATTAAAGCGATGATCATGCACGGTTTCAAACATAACATAATGGCTGAAGAGGAATTGTTCCTATTGCCAGGCTATCAGGATCAGCTGAGATCCACGCTATCGAACAGTATTTATGATAATTTACCTGAACCGCTGAGAGATTTATTTACGACCATTGATAATCCGTACGAGCGGGATATTTTGCTATTGGGTACGCTCACGGTACTTTCTGGTTGTATGCCCAATGTAATAGGATTTTACGACCGCAAATGGGTGTCGCCCAATTTGTATACATTCATTGAAGCCCCGGCTGGTTCGGGAAAAGGTGTGTTGAGTTGGACCCGTTTGGTGGGCATGGAAATTCATAAAATGTTGTTGGAAGAAACAACCCTTGCAAAAAAACAATTCGAGGAGTTAAAACGCGAGAAGATTAAACAGAAGGATGCGGATGTTTCTGCGCTAAAAGAACCTCCTTATAAATTACTCTTCATTCCTGCGAATAACAGCGCTAGTTCTGTTGTTCAAACACTCAGTGAAAATGATGGGGCAGGGATTCTGTTTTCAACTGAAGCGGATACTTTAGCCAATGCCCTGGCGCAAGACTGGGGTAATTTTAGCGATGTACTTCGTGCAGCATTTCACCATGAACCCGTTGAGATGCAACGAAGGCAAAATCGAGAACACTTTTCTGTGGAGCGGCCCCGCTTATCAGTTTTACTTACTGGGACACGTGGTCAAGTCATTCGATTAATACCCGATACAGAGAATGGATTGTTTAGCAGATTCATGTTTTACTCGTTTCCTGCCGTCCCAACCTTTAGAAATGTATTTGACCATCGCGGGACAGATCCCGGCCACACTTTTCGTAAGGTGGGACAAATGGTAAAAGAAATGTATTTGTTTTTACAGGGACAAACCCAAGCTTTAGAGTTGTATTTGGTGAAGGAACATCAAGATAGATTCATCAAGCAGTTTCAATTGCTAACCCATGTGGCACATAAGGATTCCGGGACGCCAATCCTGGCCACAATCCATCGATTGGGATTGATTTGTTTTCGAATGTCGATGGTGTTCACCACTATGAGGTATTACTCTCAAACAAAGCGGGACAAGAAAAGTGAAATAAAAATACAACCTACCGACTTGGAGATTTCTGGTGAAATCGCTTACACACTGCTGTACCATGCAAACATGTTGGTTGCAGACATGAAAAATGGCAGCAAGTATATACAGCAGCAGGCAAAACAGCAACGATTTTTTGACATTCTACCCGTTGAGTTTAATTGGACGTTGGCGGTGGGGTTGGGACAAAAACTGAATATGTCTCCTTCCTCTGTGAGACGATATTTATTGGGAGGTGAATTTGAGCGAATAGGCAAAGGGCAATATCGCAAAGTAATCAAAGAGGTAGCCGGTGAACATTTAACATATGAATAAATGAACATAAGGAAAAGACGAGGATGATGAGCGTTCAGATATCACTGTGTGCGATGAATACGACGATGATTCCGTAGAATTCCGTGAAAATCCAGAAAATTCCGATTTTTTCTGCTCATTTTACCATGAATTCCCACGAAAATCCCATGGAATTACTTTTATTCCGTGGGATTACTTCGGAATTACTGCCGAACCACGTACTAAGTGTAAAAAATTACCACGAAATGTATGGACGAGGTATTTTTCATAGTGCAATTGGCATTTATGACCTCGATTTTGCATAATAAGCGTATTTCTTATCTGCGTATTTTGTCAATATTTTCAATTTTTGAACCAAAAAATAGCAAAATTTCACTTTCTAGTTAGTGTATTTGTGAAAAAATCACAAAAAGGATGTTTTTTATCTCTATTGATTGAAGCTGCTTTATACTTTTTGTTCTGAAATTTGGGAGTGTTGCAATTCAATTGTTACAAATGCTTCAAACTTTAACTGTTATTAGGTGTTTTCTGTGACTTTCATTATTTAAAAATCTATGAGCCCTTTAAGAATGGTGAAATGAGTCCATATTGAGGCCTTTCGCCTGATCTTAACTCTTTGTTAAATAAGTGGTTTAAAGATTTTGTTGAATCTTGTATGCGATTCTTGAGCCCATTGGAAACATTTACTGTCCCATGCCTTCAAGTTTCTATATAGCCAGCTCTAAATATTGTATTTTGATTGTTGGTCATTACTTCCCATATTGCAAGTTCAGAGAAAATTTTATCGCCCCACTTGAGGGGATTATTATGCAACCTAACAGTGGGAAATTATTGGATTCGTAAATGCAAAAAACGACATACTTATTAGGCGCTGGAGCTAGCGTGAATGCATTGCCAGCAATGGTAAATCTTTATCAGGAATTGAGTGGTTTTAAATGCTACTTAGGAAAAATTCAAGCTGCCAATAAAACAGATTGGGATCCGAGAATTGAAATACATCTAACAGATCTACAGCATTTAGTGGACTTAATAGATGAGTTGCTAGAGAATGTTCAATCACATGAAACCGTGGATACTTTGGCGCGGAAATATTGGCTTCAAAGTGATTGGGAAAGGTATGAAAATGTAAAAATTGTTCTCTGCTCTTATTTCTTTTTTAGACAACTTATTCCAGATGATATCTCAAAATTGTCCTTGTCCTATTCTACTAGGAAATTGAACGTTGACAAACGATACGATTCTCTATTTGCACATTATCTGGATAAGGCGAGCCATGGTAGCGTGATTGCCAGTCCCAATGTTAATATTATCACATGGAATTATGACCTTCAAATCGAATTTGCTTTAATGAATTTTGTAACGTTAAATTCGATAAATGAAATAAAATTAGCATATCAAATACATCCCAATAGGGGAAGTTTTGATTCGACTTCGCGCCAAATTTTGGATTCTAATAAATTTCACGTTGTTAAGCTGAATGGGAATGCTTTCTTTGATATGGGTCATGATGATGGAAAAATAGTTACTGTATATGATCGCGTAATAGGAGAATTGTCAAAAAATAGGTCGTTGAGTCATGATTTTATATTAGCAGAATTGCTCACAACACTTTCAGAAGTTCGTGGTTTTTCCATTGGTGGAGATAATACATTTCTAAAGTATTTTAATTTTTCGTGGGAAAAAAATGATGGAGAATTTTCAGTTTATCCAAGTCGTGATTTGTTGATTGAAGAAATTTCAAAGTCAGTTAGTGAATCAGATATATTAATTGTGGTAGGGTATTCTTTTCCCAATTTCAATTATGACGTTGACAAAAAATGGCTTTCAAAATCCAAGTTTAAAAAAATAATTATTCAAGATAAAAATCCTGAACTTATAAAGGCAAGGCTGATTAATGTAATTCCTCAAGGGGAGGATAACGATTTTAGGCCTACTATAATGTATCAAGGAATTGGGCAATATTTCCCTGTTTCCCTCTAGCGAATTAGTAATAGATTTTATCAGATTGATTTCATTGGAACGGATAAACTCTTTAGAAAAATTGATGGTTCTATTTAAAATAGAAAAAGACTTTATTCTAGATTTTGTGTAATCAATACTAAATGGAGTATTGGCCTATGCAGGGAATTATTCCCCATCCGTACAGTTTTAATATTTTATAAACGGGGCAAGTGAACTGCAATTCTTGCAAGTAACTGTTCAAATTCGGGTTGCCCGTTATAATACAGTTTGGAAGTGGATTGGTACCGCTTTTGGAATGATTCTCTTGTCTCAAAATCGCTCAATAAAAGAGCTGGATGATCTTTAAGTGGGATTTGGTTGTCAGCGCCTTTTATTCTTGCTGCTTTGTGGGCCATATATCCAGGAGTTCCAATGAAAGTCTGTATCTCGGAATTACCAAGCAGGCAATAAATGTCATAATATTGGCGCATAAAGTTTTTATCATCAGAAGCTCCAGGGTTATCTCTGTTCCGATATTTGCGGACTATGGTTTGAATTTTTTCAACTAGGGTGTAACCTGGATGATAGCATTGTACCCCTGTTGCCGTATTGTTTATATAATTGATGTGTGCTCCTATTGAAATCAGGTGTTCCCATATCCACGAAGAAATGTCGATGGGGCTATTGGGTGTTACGGTGTCGAATCCCGCTTCTAATAAAATCCCATCTTTAAGCCCTTCCAAAGTAGGGGTATGACTTTCATAGTATAGTCTTATGCCTCCACTCCGGAATTTTTCTTTGTCATCAAATTCATGGTCTCTAACAATTTCAATAATCCCATTTATCGAAAGCGAATTTGCAAACACATCATAGAATTCTTTGCGCGCAGCTTTCACTTGTGATTTGTCTTCTTTCCCTTCAATGGATAAGCCAAAATTTGTACGAATGTGAATGTCTATATCCTCTGAAAATCTATGAATTAACCCATAGCCTTTTGATAACGAGGTTCCTCCTTTTAATTCAAATTCAATTCCTTGTTGTTGCAATGAGTACAAGGCATGCATGATCCAATAATCTTTTTCAACCAAAGTAATATCAATACCTTTTTTGGTTGATACAATGGAGATTAGCTCTTTGAATTCAGGATCGTTATGTATGAAATCAAGCATGCTGGAATACGTATCGAACTATTGATTTTAATTTACGTTTTGTTTTACCATTTCCATAAAGCTGAGTTGCCTTCATCAAAGCATCAGTATTAAAGCTGTCAATGTTATTAGGTAATTTATCCAAAGTTTGCGATTGGTCTTCCGCAAGATCTTCCATATTATTTAATAAATCAACTAGTAGGTATTCTCTTGTGATAATCTTGGGAAACGACGACTTCAACTTGAATTCAAATGTCTTTCCGTTGAGTTGAAATTCCCCTTTTCGCTTATGATTATATACCCAAGTTGTATTGTATAGCTGCGTGAGGCCAAGTCCTAGCGAATTGAATGTATTTGGGGACACCAAAAGAAAATCTTCGTCTTTTAAAAAACGTTCTACTACTTGACGGTCATCTGGCGGGACAACACCAAATTTTGATTGCTTTGGTGCGTAATACAAGCCTTGGTTCAATTTTATCAATGTTCCGTCTTTAGTGAGCGACGCCAAATGCCTATCTATGGCCGTGGAGTAATATTCCAGGTCAGAACGGCGATACACTTCACCCGGCTTGATATGTTGACGGAGTAAATCCATTTCTCTTGATACAAAAGTAAAGGTGTTTTTTTAAATTGCATGCAAAAAATAGAAAAATTCATGCAAATGGAATGAATTATTCAGCCTAAGAAATTGTTTCTATGTCATTCATTGCCCGAAGATTCAGGTTTGCAATGCCCTCAAATTTTATCACCAACGATTTGGCACTTGATGCAGTGGGGAATTCGGATCACAACACTATCAATGCTCCACAAAAGTTGATACACGTTAGAATATCTGATTAACGATTTGACCGGACATTAAGACAAAGACCTGTCACTAAAAAACAGGACTTATTCTATGAAAGTAATGTTTTCGTGTCATTATATAGCTGTTTCAAGTGGTCGTTTGCCATGTCTAATATTGGTTCATACATAAATGAATTTAGATGTATGTTCTCTGGTGTCATTAGGTTGATTTGGTCAAGAAGCAAAATTTCATTCGTTCTTGTATGAAAGTCTGTTTTGAATCTTTTTATTAGTTCAAATGTTTGATTTTTTGTAATAGCGGTCCAAAAAGGATAATCATTTATTTCTCTTATCAAGTAACTTTCAGATTGTAGTCTTATAGCCATTGATAGAACAATTTTGTTTTCTAGTTCTACAATTTCACTTGGGTCATTAAAAATGATTTCAGCTGTCTCGTAGATTAAGTCTACTACAATTTTATTTGGGTCTGGCAGAGTTAACCCTGCTTTGTCAACAAGGGTTCTTTTAAAAATTGCTTCAATGTCTGAGACTTTGAGAGTAATTGTGTCCGGTTTAAAATGAAGCAATGATGTTAATAATAGAAAGTCAGCATTGTTGCCTGAATATTCAGCGAGGTTGCGAACAAATGGAATCGAAGCAATTAGCATTGCTCTATCAGAATTAAGATTGTCCTTCCAATGCAAGAAAGGATTATTTTGATATTTCTCTTGAATTAAGCTGATTCCAGCTGCTGTTTTTACAGTGTTCAATTTGTTTTGCCTAGACATATCTAAGCGACTACCTATTGTTCTGTGAAAATCAAAATTATGTGTAAGAATGATTTGATAGAATATTGGCTCTTCTGAAATATCCTTTAAATACTCTATGATTGCATATTTGTTCTTATAATCAAATGAATCGGCAACATCATCAACAATGAATATTGTTTCTTGTCCAGATTTAATTCTTGCACGAACTTCGAAAATTATATTCAGTAAATAAAAAGCTCTTTTTTCACCTTGACTCAGAACGCTAAGTAGGGCTGTTTCGTCAACATCTTTTGATTGATTTTGCAATTTGTCATTGAAAACAAAGCTTAGGTTTGGAGATTCGCTTTTTAATATAACATCGTCCTGATTAATTAGCTTTAATTGAAAGGGGACTGAAAATCGCTTGTTGAAAATATCAATGATATTGTTCCACTCAGTTTGCTCAGATTTCGCAACCGATACGATTTGCTCAATTTCTTCCTTACCTTTTTTGTATTCTTCTAGCAATGTCTGAATAAGTGATTTTTGTTCTACAAAATATGAATACCAAATCTCTTTTTTGAAATTTTCAAGATTAGCTAACTCATTTAGAATTCCCTTGTTGTCAAAAAGGTATTCACGAAACTCTTTTAGCTGTGCATTGGATAGTTTACTGTCAATTTCATTAAATTTTTTTTGAATCTCAACATCGCTTAAAACGGTTTCTAACTCTTTAGTGATTAGTTTTTGAAAGTCATCTTCAGAAGTTATTGTGTCGTTTGTAGAACCATTGAAAAGATTTACCGAATGCTTAGCCTTAAAGAACCCATTTCCTGTCAAAGTCTTCTGAATTTCTGATGCATTCGAGTGATTAAAACCTTTTTGAAGGTATCTGGATGATTCGATAAGTGTGTTATACCTTTCTATGTATTCCTTGATTTGTCTTTTGAAATCCTTGGTATTTAAAAACGCTACCACTTTTTCATCAAATATTTTCGAGTAAATGATTGATGAAAAGGGATGTTCAGTTCTCTCCGTCAATAGTGATTCAATTGATAATAAAATATCAAAGAATGATTTTTTGCCAAAAGTATTTGATAATTCTGATTCTACTGTTATTGTCCTTCCTGTTAGTCCAGAAAGTTGTTTTAGTTTATTTATGAGTATTGATTTTTCTTCTGCAATTTGTTTGAGAATTTCTTCGTATCGGTTTTTTAATGTTTGGTTTACAAGTAGTGTTGATGCCTTTTCAGATCTATAGCTTTCAACATAAGGTTCTATTACAAAAATTTGAGCAGGAAGTAAGTCGGCATTGGCCTCGTTTTTAATTTCTCTTGTCGTAATTCTTTCTGTAAATATTGAATCCTTTGTCTCTTTGCCAGAACTAAAATCTTTAAATGTCTTGGCAAAACTTGTTTTCATTGAACCGTTAGGAGCATAAAGTGAAAACACCTTTCTAGTCGAAAAATCAAAATCTTTTTCGAGTTTTCTGATTCCATAGCAATTCTCAAATTTGACTTTTAATGTTTGCATTTATCTGTTTGTAAGTAGCCCTAAATGCGAACTGGGTATCATTCGGCAAAAACCCCAAATGACCACAGTAAAATGAAATAAGCATAAATAAGACTCGGGGTCATTAAATTGAAAAGTCGAATCAAACCATGGGCATTTACACACTTTTGTAAGAAGTTATTGTATTCAATTTATTAATAAAGGCTACTTCTTTACCAGGTGCAGTATTCTCCGCTTTTAACAATTGAATTTTGGTTCTATTTAAATCAAATATTATTTTGCTAGCGTTACTTAACTTTAATTTGGTTAAATTTTCAATGAAAGACAATGAAGTTGTTACTATTGTTTCAATTTTACCCAAATTGTATTCAATTTTGTGAAGATTCATATGATTCGAATACTCCATAAGAAGATATTCTATTTTCTCTTCAATTTCCTTAATACTCATTTTTGAATTAGAAACTTCAGATATCCAATTTCGTAAACGACCCAATTTTAATTTTGTGTCTGGATCGGATTTAAAATCAATAATTTTTTCGACGGAAATATTTTCGTCTAAAATCGGAAATTTTTTCAATACTACACTGATAGCGGCAGAAATATCTAATTTTTCTGTCATTATTGATTTCTTATATTTTTCTCGAATAATTGGTATGTAATGGTCTGTGCTCTTGTAGTTGTTAATAATTGAAAAAATTCGAGCTTTTAATTCGACTATTTCTCTTAAAGCACTTAGAGAGCCAAATATATTGTCTTTCAAATTGTTTTTGTCTAAATATGGGTTTTCAAAATCGTTTTCAATTAAATATTTACCTAGTTCATGGGTCTCTTCAATTGAATGGAAAATTGCATAGTCTTTTTTGAAATCATTTGCTGAATAATCATTGATTAACCCTGCTTTCATGTATTTTTCTATCTCCCTGAGCTTTTGCTTAATCAAGTCCTTGTCGCATGACCTTAAAGGTAATTTTGAACACACTAGCTCTGCAGATGCAATACTTGCAGAACTGAACATTAATTCGTCAAAGAATAGTATATCTTTTGCGATTGGAGTTTCTTCCAATATATACCAAGGTTCAAAAGATAAAAATCCGATTGTATTCATCTGTGCATTTGCCAATAACGTTTCTGGGTTTGGCGTTGTGAGGGTTTTTTGGGATTACTTGTCATGTGAAGTTTGAAAATGTAGAACCTTCCATAAGACTTCCTACGAAGCACCTTTGCCAACAAGTTACAAAACCAAAGTTAGCTTGTACATTTTGTCTAAGACGCGGCATTTGTAATTTTGGTTGATTCCATTTCAAAGCCAGATGCTTTCAGTCTGTCTACAAGTTTCGGGACGATTTCTTTCACGTGGTCATTAAAACCTAAGTATAATATTCCATTGGCGTCTGATGGAACTTCTAAATGTCCCTTTTTAAGAATAACTGTATTCTTTCGTCCAACAGTAGAGATTAACATTCCCATTTCTAGAACTACATTTTGTCTTGCTCTGGGTTGGGCATTTTCTGCGCCATCAATTTTCGAGTATCCAATGTCGTCAGGTGTCAACAGTACAATGCCAAATTTTGAATTTCCTTCTCTTCCAATTTCTTCTTCTAATGCTTCTATAATAGTCAAGCCACCGCCGCTTGTATTTACTAAGACAAAGGGTTCCATTCCAAGTTTGTGTAGAACTAATTCTAATTGCTCTCTCGAAATTGTGTCGTGGCCGTGAACAACGAAAATTTTATTACCTGTCTTTAAATACTTCGCTTGTGCTTCTACTGCGACAGAAAAATCTTCGGTTGGAACAAATTGTATCCTGTCGAGTTCGAGCCCGTCTATAAGTTGGGTCAAACGCTCTTTTGCAGTCTTGTTGCCTTGCACTAATATTGTTCCAGTAGATGGATACCATTGTATTGTACCACCGTCAATAGTTTTAAAACGGGGTCCTATTTCAACATCTTCCCAGGATCCTCGTTGACCGAGAGTTTCAATCGCTTGTTTAAATTCGTCTGGTCGGCCCAAAAATTTTTTCATGTTGTCTGTATTGATGTGTTGTTGAGATTCCTAGTTGTTAACTCTATATGCACATCCTTGTTCGTTTAACAGTAGTCCTGCATTTGAGGAAATATGCTGTGACAATGATAAGGAATAACACCCCAAATAAATGGCAGTAAACATACCTATTTAGGGTAAAATTGTTGAATGGTGGATTGTTTGATTAAATGGTGATCTACCAGTCCTCGCCGGCTTCTTCTATTTCTGCTAAGCGCTGCATCATGATTTGAACTTGGTCATATAAGGACCGGGTTTTAGGAATTGGAGGAGTATACATTAATCCCTTTACCTGGGCGATGGTGAAGTAATTTCGCTTTCCAATTGGAGTGGGAGTGAGCTTGCCCGCATTGATGTAATTATCGATTGTTCTGCGACTAACACGAAGCATGGCCATGACGTCTGAAGTGCTTAACCATTTGGTTGTGAAATCATCCACTGGATTCTTCAAGCTTTCCATTTCGGACTGCAAATTCATGATCATCGATTTCATTTCCATCAACTGTTCCATGAGCATTTCATTGGTGATTTGTGTCGCAGTGTTTGGTCCCATTGGCAACTAAATTAAAATCATTATTTCGAAAGAAAAAGGGGCTTTACAAATTGGTGCAATTTGATATAAAAAATTAGACGGATTTAGACGGTCTCAGACAGGACATACGAAAATGTTTTTCAAAAACCCATTCCTCAATGTAGACATATACAACTATTAACTGCTCTGAAAGGGCTGATTTCGAAAGGTAATTGAAATAAAAACCTATATGCAACTGTTAAGTGCGAGAGCGAAGAATTGCTGATTATCAAACTGAAGTATTACTTTGAAATTGTGAAATTCACGCTACCGGAATGACTCATTACGATTACGGTTCACCTTGATTATTTCTGAAAAATGTAATGATTTAAACATTACTTTGACATTGGAGACCGTTCGTTAGTATCATTTGTCCGATTGTTTTACAATGCTTAATTTTAATTAACGAAACAACAAAACTGTTCCTTTGATTTCCTTGAAACGATTGTATATGTCTGATACTTTGCAATAATATACATATTGGCCAAGAATGGGATTCTCAGGCATCCACTGTTCAAAGGGATTGTTAGTTTTAAACACCATCTCTCCCCATTTGTTGTACACCTGTAATTCATATTTTTTGATATATTCTGGACCTGCAATTCCAAACCCTTCATTTAATCCATCGCCATTTAATGTGATGGCACTAGGGAAATGAAATCCAGTAATATCCATGATGTTGAACCACATCGCAGTGTCTGATATACAGCCGTTTGGCGAGGTGGTGCTCAACTGTACTTTCACATTGTCCCGACTGCTGCTAAAAGTTGGGTAAACTTTTACTCCCTGAAAGGTGCCTGCTTCTTCAAACGTCCAATTGTATTCCTTCATGCCTTCGGGTAAAGCAGAGAATATGAAGGTATAAGAGGGGTTGCTGTTGTAACGGAACGGCTCCCAAGAGATTTGAGGTTTGTTGACGGGTTTTACCAATGCGGATTTTACCACAGTATCCGCACAACCATTGGTGTCTAACACGACATGTTCGATGGGGTAATTCCCAGCAGTTTTGAAAGTGTATTGTATAGCTGTACCTTGTTTAATGTCCCAGTCATTAATCCATTGGTACGAACGTATAGGTGCATCTCCGATGTTGCTGTTACTATAAAAATTAATCTCCTGACCAACACAGATATTGGGTACAGTAAAGTTGGCCATTGGCCGCCGGTTGATGGTAATGCTACGCTGAAGGGTATCTCGACATTGTTCGGCGTTGACCAAGTAGTAGCCAAGGGTGTAGCGTCCAGATTTGTTCAACGTTTGCTTGCCGGTGACAGTAACTGGGATGTTTCCATTTCGCCCATCGACGGGGATTGAAATTCCTAATTGTGGAATGTTCCAATGGCCCAAATCGCCAAAGCTTGTGCTATCTGAGATTGCAGTGAATGATTGTCCGTCGCAGATATGGCTTTGGGAAATCTGAAAAGTGGCAATTGGACTGGCATTTACCACAACAAGTTTTGTGAGGGTGTCGAAGCATCCTTCATTCGTGCTAACAAATTGTTTAATTGTGTGTTTGCCTATGCTGGGTTGGCTGATCGTTGCCGTTTTTGTATGCAAGGTATCTCCTTTGCTTGTAGCAAACCAATACGAAGAAATTGTATCATCGAAACAAATTGCGGAATTGTGCAATTGTATTGACTCTTTTCTGAAACATAGGGTGTCGTTATTGATAGAAAAGGCTGCCTTGGGTAAGGATTTAACGGTGAGTAACAAAGTATTGGTATCCGTACAACCGGCTGCCGTGATTGCAGTGAGTGAAATGGGGTAAAGGCCCGGAGTTATAAAGGTTTTACGCAATAAACTGTCGTTGCTCTTTTGGATACCGTCCCACCAGGCCCACTGTGTATTCGCGGGCTGGTTGATTTTTTGGATTCTTGCAATGAAGGTTTGCTGATTTACACAGACCACGGAATCCAAACATCGTATTGAACCATCAGGTCTGGGTAGGATATAAATTTGTTGGGTATCGTAAAGAAGGCATCCATGGACATTGGAAGATGATAGGAAAACCGACTCAGTTCGAGCGCCAGTAGCATTCGGTAAATCGTGTTTTTTGATTAGGTTGTTGGTCCCGGAGATGGTGTCACTCAAACCAAACCATTGAATAATTGTCTTTCTCCACAAATTGCCGCTGTCAGACAAAATAAGAGGTTTGTCGGCACAACTGCTGTCAAGATTGGTAGCGTAGTGGTTTTTTGGTTTTGGGTAAGATACAACTGCGATAGAATCACTTTTAGCAATACTGCAATACGCGTTGGTTGCAGAAAAGTTGAGTTTGTATTTTTTGTCGGTTTCGGGATAATAGAACTGAAAAGTAGCGCTATCAGAAGTGCTGTTCAGTAAGGTGTCGTATACTCCACCACCGAGTTTTGAGAGGCCCCATTTGACAGAATATCGTTGGTGGTTTTGTGCTTTTAAGGTAACTCGAACCGTGTCTCCATAGCAGGTTGGATTATGGGTGACGTTCACTTCGAGATTTCGGGGTGGTTTATAGATGGCTAGTGTATCGGTTAACCATCGGGGTGTATTACAAGACTTGTTCCATGTGGTTATGGTCAGCGGATAGTTGCCATTGGATTTGTAAAAATGTTTGAAGGTTAAATTGGGTTTGAAAGGGCCGGTGTAAAGTAAAGTATCGCCATCACCAAATCGCAAAACCAATTTGTTTAATAAGGTATCTCCGCTTAGGGTGATAATTGAAGTATCTGTACAAGAATTCATTTGGCTGTTAACGGTAAAGTAGGTGGGAGCGATTCTGTTTAATACAGTTGGAAAAAGAGCTCCTGGGGTGGAATTGTCTGTAAGCCAGGGGGTGAATTTGCAGGACTTGCCTTCCAAATTAGGTCGTTCCACCCTCCATAGTTGACGAATCGTTTGGTTTGACATTACTTTGCTGTAGTCGATCACACAAATGGTTCCTTCAGGTGTTACGTTGGTTCCATGAAAACCGAATATATTATAATTATTGACAAATTGAGTTTTAAGAAGAACTTTTGTTTTTGTATATCGGTTTAATTGATAAAAACATGCAAAATCATTGGACCCCAGCGTACCCACACTATTGGGGTGAACTACGCCGAGATAAATGAAAGTATCGTTGGGAGCGATGGCCGCCTTTTGTGTGGTGTATTCGGTTTTAGTGTTTAGGTTGGAACGTTTGAACAATTCTTGGGGGTTGGTTATTTTCCCAGTACTGTTGTCGAAATCGTAAATCAGAGCACATGCAGTGGCATGTCTCCATTTGGTTAGGCCGGTTACAATGATTTGTTTGGAATCCCAGGTAGGAATGAATGGGGCCAGGCATGCCCATAAATTATTAAAATCATAGGTTGTATTTTTTAATAAGTAATCGTTGAATACGCCGGAACTCAATACTGGTGTTGGATTAAGACCTTTGTTTGAAAAGTGATAGGCAAAGGCGCTAAAACTGTCTGAGGTTCCAAGTATCCAATAATCTATGTTGTTCGCGTGTTTTACGACTGTCATGGTTGGGTTAAGTCTGTTACGCACGATAACCTTACTCTTTATTACTTCACCCCTGCCTGAATCTTTGGTTAGGTCCACAATTGAGTAGCCCCAGTAAGCTTTACCTGAAGCAAAGAAATCATGAAAAATTACGATAGAATCCTTCGATCCCGGGTAGATAAATCCATCAATCAAATAATACAATTCATCGGCGCCCAACTTGTCACTACCTTTCATGACCTGTTCATTTCCATTATATATGAGTCCTCGGCTATATGCTATGATTTTGACATCTCCATTACAATTTGTAATGACGAATTGATGACACCCACTCGTACCTACATTAGATTTTTTTAACGATGCAGGTTGGTTTTGAAAATCTATCCTTGAGTCGTGAAAATACCAACTCGTATTTGAGTATTGCGCAAATGCGATCGCGGAGTTTAACAAAAAACAAAAAACAATGATCCATATATTTATTTTCATGGGTTAAAGTTTTATGATTTTAATGGTTTGTGAAAAAGTACCTTCAGTATTTTTAACAACTAATAAATATAGTCCATGCTTTAATTCTACACCAATTGTTTGACCGTTGGACACAGTGCCATTTTCAACTTTTAAACCTTGTATGGTATAAATGGAATATTCTAAATGCGATTTATTTTCAAAGTTAATTTCAAAACTTTCTGACGAAGGATTTGGCCGAACTTTTAAATCGATGACTGGGTTAGCCTTCAGTGAGTCAAGTTCAGGCGGTTCTGGTAAACAGTTTGAATTTTTATTTGCCGCATTTATTTTATTGAAGTCGTTTTCTGATACAAGAGTTCCATTTAATAAAACAGGGGGATTAATTTGACCTGTTAGAGGATAATACGGTTCTTGGCAACAAGTTGTCGACCCAGAGTAGTAATAATATTTAATTTTATTTCTTTGATTAAAACAAATTGCGGTATCCCCACATGAATAGAATTTATTGCCAGACGCTATATTCATGTTACCCTGTGGAATAATTTTACCACATGCCACAAATGCAGTCGCATCATCGCTAAATACATTGCACTCGGTTTGCAAGTAAATTGTATCAAGATAATTGTTCAATGGGTATGCTAAATTCAATGGAAATGTATCCGTTGCCACTGCTAAGCCACAATAGTTATTATCAAGTAAATTATATTTTACGAGGGTAGGCAATTGCGGCACGGTTGTACTCATGTAATAGCTAATCCCAATGTTGACATGTTGAATTGTGTTGCTTTCTATAAGGCTATTGGTTACTGCCTTGAGCCAAATCCCATTGACGTTAAATGTATCCAATCGTAATTGTAATCCATACGTAGACTGTCTGTTTATTGTGTTGTTTTGTATATTTAATTTGGTGGAGTTTTTTGCTACTATTGCTGCAGTATTGCTGAATTCTTTGAATGTATTACCCGTAATATTCAAATTCTTTGATTGTAAAGTAAAGATACTATGAAAATTTAATCCGTTACTATTTTCCGATGGCAATCGTGTGTTCAAGAAAATATTATCTGAATATGTCAAGGTGGTTACACTATCAATAACACACTGTGATCTTGCTGTACCTGCAAGCTCATTTAAAAAAACCGAATCATTTGAACAGGGATTCCCTAAATTGTTATATGAAAATGCACTAAGCATTTTGAAAGTGTTTTGGGTAATTATTGAATGGTCAGGGTACCGATACTGTTTGTGAATTATATGGATGCCGTTATTTGTAAAATCGTTGCCCACTGCAGCAATAAATCCTCCATTTAATGTCTTAACGCCTTCAATTGCATCTGAGATGGCAGAATTTGTTATCAGGGCATTTCCATGAATTGTTGAATTCAGTATTCTCCAACTAGAATCTGAGCCATTGCCATATATTTTGATCCCTTTCCACCTGCCGCAACCGACAAGACTTGAACTATCTATAATGAGTCTTCCCCCTGGCAATACTGAAATGCTACTACCTTGCGTCATGACTAGTGTTGATTTATTTATATTCAACAAAGCTCCAGCGAAAATTCGTATATCGCCAGAAAGTAGATAAAGGCTGTCTGTAATGTTTGTAATTCCCGCAGTAAATACTATTCCAGTGTCTTTGAAGAAACGCTTGCTTATAAATGAATCTGAACAATTCCGTAAAACTTCTACTCTGTGGCCAACTTTCATTCCGCATTGTGTTACGCCCGCAGCATGGTAAACTCCGGATGCTACTGCCAAAATTGTATCATTTGAACTTGTGGAATCAAAAAACTCTCCGTTCCGGTACCATTGAACGTTATAAAAGCCTCTAAAATAGGTATTTGAAATAAACAGCTTTGTTGGAACTGAATTCAGAGAAGAATATATTTGTTTGACTCCGAAATTTATTTCAGGTAATGGTATTTTTACTGAATCTGCTAAATTTATGGAGTAATTCCATTTCATGCTATCAACCAAAAGTTGAATGGTATTAATCGAAGACCAATTGACCTTTACCCGCGGCTTGTCTCCCGCGTACGCAATTCCATTTACTATCCATTTTTTAAATATCCGAGAAGGGAAATTGGTGGTCAAAACGGCAGAATCACAATTATAACTATTGATTACTACACCCACGGAATCTGGTAAGTTTTGGTATACAACCCCCGGTAATTTTTGTGCTGAAGTTATGGTAGTGTCCTTAGAAAGGAAGGGGATGATTGTATTTAAATCAATAGCACATCTTACATAACCACATTGATTTGAATAGCTTTTTGAATTGATTCTTTCTGGAAAACCGATAGCACCCAAGTGACCTTTATAGTGTCCATTAACATAAATAATACTATCTGGGCCAAGTTGTAAGCCCTGATAATACTCGGAAAGACCAGAAGCTACAACCTTTTTTGAATTGGGGATATTAATAGCGTTTAGGTTGTATTGAACAATTGCCAATACGTTGTCCATTTGTTCAGTAGTATATAAAGTTTTGTCATGAAAACTAAAACATGTACCGGACTTGAAATTACCCGGTATTTTTTGTACGAATTCAGTATTAGCATTGTTCGGGTTAAAACGGTACAGATATAACATGGTGTCATTTTGAATTGCAAATAAATTGCCCGACGGGGAAGCTGTAATCCCTTGAATGTATCCCGAAGGGATTACAATGTCTTTCATTTTTTGGAAAGCACGGTTGTTATTTTCACAGTGTAAACTATAAATGCAAATTTTATTTTTCCAAGTTCCCATAGGGTGCATTATTAGCCAGTATTCTTTTGCATTATAATTAGGAATTAGGCACCCATACGGACTGCTTTTTACAAAGCCGCCAAAAATTGTAGAATCTCCAGATCCGGTTGAAGGCGGTGCAATTATTTTGTCTCCCTTTCTTCCCATCCTGTCTACGATATATAATATGTTAGTGGAGTGCAGAGTGTCTAATAAGCTATTTGGTGGAAAGGTTAATATCATCAAACTATCAGAATTGAAGTCTGGAATAATCAATCCAGGTAAAGAATGTCCGAGTTGTTGTTTGTAGGATGCATTGATGTAATCAAAGTGGTTGTTTGAATTTAAATACCTAGGTTTATTTTTAAACAAATAAGATTTTGATGTTGAATTGCTGTCTTTGATTAAAAATACATAGTTGCTGTCGTCCTCCAGCGGTGAAAAAATAGCAGTTTGAGCGTAAGATGTTATTGGAGTTTGAGTTGATACACGTGAAAATCCATGTTTAAAACTAATACGATTTCTCACCCCGAAATACCACTCTCTGTCGTAGCTGTTTTGACTTATTTTGCATGAGGTTACCAAAAACCAATTGTCCTTGGTTATGGTGTCTGCCATTCCTGTAATAGTATCTTGTCCGATCAGCGAAATTGAATATACACCAGGAGAATCATAGTGTTTTGTAATTGTTTGGTTATTGACAATTGAAGTTGTGCCATCACCCCATGTCCAAAAATATTTTCCGTTTGAAATTTTAGTTGCAAAAAATAACATCCCAGAATCTGTGCATGTTTTTTGCTCTAATTTGTTGGTGTAAAAATCGGCTTTATAACTATACGAACAATTGATAGCGTTTTTTGCATTCACAGCGCCACGACCTATCTTACCACGGTATTCAAAGTTTTTTTGATTGATGGAGTCGCATGTGTTGAATAGACAGTTTAGAACGTCTGATTTTGAGTAACTTGGATTTTTTGACCAAATAAGCCCAATTATTCCACTTACCAGTGGTGCACTCAAACTTGTTCCGGATGACAATGAGTAATTGTTTGTTCCCCATAATTTGCCACTCAAGATGTTGTCACCTGGGGCCATTACGTCAACTTTAGTTGCTGGACTGTAATTTGAAAACGAACTTTTTCTTCGATCCTTCGATAGCGCACCAACACTCACGACGCTTGAATAATTGGCCGGAAAAAATCGCTTGTTGGGAAAAAACGACAATTTACTATTGTTGTCATTCCCGGCACCTGCGACAATAATTACACCTTGTGAATTCGCATAGTCCAATGCGATTTTTGCGACATTGTCCAGCGAATCAGCCCAGCCACCCCAACTTAGATTAATAATTTTCGCACCCTTTTTGACAGCGTATAATATGGCTTCGTATTCATTTTCTAAGTGCGTTTCCCATGTTGCAATGGTATCAGTACTTTTCATGGGCATAATATTAAGAGGCATTAATTTACATTTGGGACAAGCACCAACTGTGCTATTTGGGTTGTTGATTTTGCCAACAGCCAAAGTTGAAACGACTGTTCCATGGTCAAATTTATCATGCGCCTTTTTTGAAGCGTTTGTGAAATGCCAAGATGGGTTATTGTCTCCGTTTGCGAAATCCCAACCATTGAAATCGTCAATTTTTCCATTTGTATCATTATCAAGGTTGTCGTTTGGGATTTCTTCAGTGTTTTGCCAAAACTTCCCACTTAAATCAGTTAGCTTGGTATTGATTGGGCCATCTACCACTGCAATCAGAATGTTCGTATCTCCTTGGGTAACATCAAAAGCTTTGTCTAAGCCCAAATCTTTCACATACCAAATCATTTCACCAACTGTGTCAGTAGGTATACTGATTACTTTATTTTTAGTTTTAAATTCGGCGAATTCTACAAAATCTTTGTTCGTTAAACTATCCAAAATCGTATTTTGACTGTGATCATTTTTGAAATCCATTCGATAAATTCGATCAAAAACGGAATTGTGAACAAACTGAAAGCTTGCTTCTATGCTCGTAACCTCAAATCGATCAATAATTCCTTGAAATTTCGGATATTTACCTATGTAATCAATACTGTATTTGGGTAATGTAAATGTAGTTGTGTCCTTTAATTTGAAGTAAAGCACACCTTTTTGTTTAAAGGTGTCTGTTTGTCCAAATGAATCATGAGTGCCAATGCCAAATAATAACATCATTAGGCAAAACTTTGAAATTGCGCGACTGATTTCTTGTTTATTTAATGAAATTAAAAACGCACTGGCGAAATTGCAAAACAGTTTCCTCATTTTATTTTGTTTTTGGTGAATGCATGTTGACATATGTAAATTTTAGATATTTTAAAATGTTGATAGCCATCAATGAAGCATCGGGAATAACTTGGTAAATAACCCTGAAACTCTAAATTCAGTCAGCTGATATATGGGTCGGGGTCATAAAATTGAAAGGGTGAATTTCACCCAGTTCGAAAGATGGTTCACTTGCAGGAGCGTCTTGAATAGATGTTGATTTGGAATATATTTTATATTGCTTCGTGCATTTTTAAAATCATTCCAATTGGTCATGATATCTTATTTTTATGCAAACCTAAATCTTAGGCAATCTAAGTGCGTATCAGTAATTAACCCTATTTTTGTATTATTTATAATCAAAAATAGGTATAGAAATTGTATGTGTTTTTTGGGTAATAAAGCAGCGATATTCTACAGACTGAAAATTCTCAATCTCCTGGTTTTAAGTCAACGGCCCAATTCATCTGGGCTTTTTTTCATTTTTCAACCGAGCAATTAAATGCCTTCTGGTGTATTTTGGGGAACACGTGAATGCGGTTTGAAGCTTAATAATTACCATTACTGCCAAAGCTTGGGAATTCGGTTTCCATTTATTTAGTAAGATATTTACTGAGTTTTTTCGCAGAAATTTTCAGCGTTAGTAAGATTTTTCCTGCGTTATTTGTTGGAAGATTAATTTCAATATTTCAAATTCAACGTTTTTGAAAAAGTCTAATGATTCTATTTGCACTATCATTCCATTCACTCAAAACTCGTGTTAGTGCCTAGTGCTTTTATAGGGTTGATTTGTCAGTTCCGCTTAATTTCTTAAACATTTGAATTTTAAACAATTCGAAAATACTCGGTGGTTCGTCATTATGAGTTTTACCTTCCAATGTCTCACTTGGATTGAATTTTGCTGCCTCAATCATTGTTTCAAGAAGTTTAACTGAAAGTTGATGTCTTTCGGGGGACAATGTGAGTTTTTCAATTTCCCGCTTGTCTGCTTCGTAGGATTTTGTTAAAGCTTCTTTGTGGGCGTACTCTTGCTGAAGTCTCTTGTTTTGACTTTGTTGTTTGCTTGCAAATATTGCTAGCCAAAATGCTGGAATAAAAAAAGGAAGTTTTGAAATTACTTTCATAAACGCATCTTCAATAGATGTGGCATCTTTTAGATTTGCTATTGCAAACAAAATAGTTCCACACATTGTCAGTGTGAAAACACTAGCCCACAACCAATACGGTTTTTTGTATGATTCTCTTTGGGCTTGGTAGGCTTTTGCCAAACCTGTTGCAGTGGCACCCGGAATTAGTCCTTCGATTTTTTTAAATAATGTATCTGCTTGTTTCTCCCATGTTATTTTTTTATTTTTGATTTCAGACTCAATAGTGTCAAACCTTTGTTTTTGCCCGACTATATTTTTCTCATAATCACCCAATAGCTCAACCTTGAAAGTTTCAATTGCTTTTAATTCTGTTTCTGATTTTTCCTTATTGGCTGTAATCGATAAAAATGCCTCATTTGCTACTTCTAATTTAGATTGGGTTTGTCCCTCTTTTATGTGAAGCAATTCATTATGAAAAGTATTAATTCTGTCAACATTGTCTGCCATTTTTTTCATTGTCGACTCCATTATTGAAAGACGACAGGTCATTTGTTCTCTCAATGATGGTTTTCCCTCAGTTAACTGATTGATGTCATTTTTATATTCTTCAATTTCTTTCTTTAATTGTCTCGTTGAGTCCTAAGGGATATTAATTCCTGTTCAATTGCATTTTTATCTTCCATGGTTGTGATTGTTTATTGTTTAAAATCGTGCTGCTTATGGAGGAATTGTTAAAAGCCCCCAATAATAAATCTGCTCCAACAATTAGTTCAATGAGGTCGACTTTTCTATTATCTGTTAATCGTGTAGCGGTTGTTGATGTCAATTGTGCTGCCTCTGATCAGATGATTGCCGTTTTGGGCAAGTGTTATAACTATTCCTTGGTATTTTTTCAAGAAAGAACTATCTCGTTCTTTACATAGTATCAATACTCGATTTGCTATGGCATGACAAATGGAATCGCTGTTTAATACTGAACTAGTCGCAACGAAATCTTTATCATAAATCATAACTCTTATTTCATCAGAGTTGTGTACAGTAATATTTATTTTTTTTAGGTCAAATTCGGTTTTAATTTTCTTTTGTACGTAGGACATTACATTGATGATTTGGTCCATGTCTTTTATGATGTGAATGGAGATTTTACTCGTTATACAACTTACCATGGTCAATATGATAATTGTAAGTAGAATAATTGATTTCATCGAATATTGTTTTATAAATAATACAATTGAATTCATTGAATATTACAAATTGAATGTTTGCTCAAAATGGTATATGTCCCACGAAATGAAATTGAAATGTACATCAAGCGTTCCTTTAATTGTGATATTCCCTTGAGCGTCTTTTTGGATACTTTCAATGTGAATTGATGGCTCAATGAATAAAGTTTCAGATATTGGATCAAGGGGCTTGGGTTCATTTAATAGACATGGATATGTGCCTAGGGTGATACTGGCGGAGTCGATCATTTCTGCAAAATTGTAAGTATTACCATTTCTTACTAAAACATTGGGAAATGTGCCCCACGTTGTATTGTCTGGTTTAATTATGGCTAAACAAGAAATAATATGTTTGTTTGGAGCTATTTCGGGGATTATCCATGTGTCTACCATTAAATGTGCAAATTTCCAGGTGTCATTGAATTGATCTTGTTTGGCAGTTATGGCTGCTTTGTTTCTGTTGAAAATCACTCCAAATTCGGATTCGATTTGATTTAAACTCGGGTTAATAATGTTGATTTCTGGGCTCATATTTTTATTTTTATTAGTTGGGTCTATTGGGGATGTTAGTTGTCAATGTGATTATGTTATTTTGCATGTTCTAAATTGTTACTGTTCAATGATAATTTGAGGAAGCTAAAAAGTAAAGTAGTAATTAACCCAATTTTTGTATTAGTTTTTGTCAAAAAATGGAAAGGATTTTGTAATTGATTATTCGGAAAGGAATTATATAAATACTCAGTGCTGTGCCGTTGTAATAAGAAGATAATCAATTGTTTAGAAAAATCAGAATCGTTAAAGTGCGAATCGCTATTGCATACTAATTGATTTACAAACTATTTCTCAAAAATCGAAATACTAATTACTTGTAGAAAACTGTAGAGAGATTGGCCGATTTTCAGCTTTTTCTTAGCTATTGCCACCAAAAGATAGGTGCAAATTGCAATCCAAATTTGGCAGTGAATAGCGTTCTCAGATGTGCCATAAAACGATTTGATTTTCAGATGTTGTTTGATCCAACGAAAGAAGAGTTCGATTTTCCAGCGTTCCTTGTAGAGACCGGCGATTGTATTAGTGTCTATGTCAAAGTGGTTGGTCAGAAATATAAAGGTCTTGTCTTTTTCTCGATCGTAGAACTTGATTCTCCGCAGGTGTGCCGGGTATTTTAGCTGTGATTGATGATGTGTAAATTTTATCTTTTGATCAACTTGAATGCCTAGTTCTTTATGAACGGAATGACTGTAAAACCGATCAAAGGCCATGTTTTCTTTGGTCCTAATGACGAAAAAGCCACCGGATTGTTGAATGCGATACAGGCGATGATAATCGATGTAACCCATGTCCATTATGTAAAAAGCGCCTACTTCTATTGGCATTTGATCCAATATGTTGACGTCATGAACAGATCCAGGTGTGATTTTGATAAAAGTGGGTATAGATCCCTGCAAGTCAAGTAGAGTATGCATCTTAACAGCGCCTTTATTTTGTCGGAATTTTGCCCAGGGAAACATCTGCAAACAAAGGTCAATTGTTGCACTATCGAGCGCATACGCCATGTGGTTAATGTCGTTTAGAAAGGTGTTTTCATGAGCATAAAGTTTGCGCGCTTCGGCAATCATAACCTGAGCAAAATCGGCATAGATTCGCCAATTTATGCGCTCGTTGGCTTTGGCGAGTGTGTTTCTAGCCACCGGTTTTTTGATGCAGCTGTGATACAGTTTTTTACTCATGGCCTGAAGGCACGATTCTGTGTCTCGCAGGCTATCTCGATATGTTAACTGGGCAAACGACATTACCAGAAAATGCTCCTTACAAGTAAATTCCTTAATTCGATAGTCGCCGTTGTAACGAGCTACACATTTGTTGAATTCATAATCAGGCAACAAGGACATCAATTGCGAAAACACCGTTTTTCCCAGGTTCATAAACTAGTCTATGAACAATTTTTGGGAAATTCAAATCGAAAAAACTTATTTTCGCTGTCAAAGCCTGTTTTTTATGGGGTACTACGAGGATTGAAAAAAAGTTAACGGGACACAACTGATAAATACTAAAGATTGCAAATTGCTAATCTCGAGTATTGCGCCAATGTTCCAGTTGATCTGGTCTATTGTTGATGTCTTTGCTTGTGTAGTTAAATGACTTCAGGTGTTTTGTTTGGGATAAATTTTGTTGGATTCGCTCCCATCTTGCACTAAATTATTTTTTAATTTTTTGAAAGAAAAAGAGTCTGGACACTTTGATACGCTATGAGACGCAACTTTAGACTAGTATAGACTTTTTTAAACTTTTCAAATTCCTCAAAACAATAAAAATTGTATTTCATGCATTTGGCCATGGATTGCTTTCAAATTACTTTGATATACCTACCTTAAGTTGTGAGTGATGTTTTCATTTTCAAGGTTGAAAGCTTCAATACCGACTTTTGGAATTGTATGAATGGCGATTTTTGCAGCAGTTTCTGCATCGGATTGAGCGTTGTGGTGATTTAACTGAAAACCAAGATGGTCAGCAATGTGAGACAATTTGTGAGAAGATAATTTTGGAAAGAAATATCTGCAAAGCCGTAGAGTACACGCATGTGTAATCTGAGGTTTTGTAATTCCATATTGCCCTAAGGCTCCTTGGATAGCAGGTATGTCATAATCTGTATTGTGAGCAATAACGAGAGATTCAAGGATTTTGGGCGCAATGATTTTCCAGATTTCAACAAATTCGGGCGAATGGCGGACTTGCTCTGCAGTAATGCCATGAATTCTTGTGTTGATTAAATTAAAGTATAGATCTTTAGGTTTGATGAGATATTCTTCACTATTAATAATTTTACCATTTTTAACAGTAACCAATCCAAGCGAGCAAATACTGCTTTTGCTGCTATTTGCTGTTTCTACGTCAAGAGCAATGAAGTTTAAATTTTCGATGTCGTAGCGTAATTTATTTTTCAGTTGTTGCATTCGTTGTTTTATGGTTTGATGTTTTTCTATTTACATTGTGTACAAATTTGGCTTCACCTTTTCATTCGCAATTTGATTTGTGTTGATGATTGTCGGCGATGGATTGATGATTAAATTTTTCTTGATATAATTCTATCATGAAAATAGGCGGGTTAATCATGTTGTCAACATAATAAACATAGATTTCCAGTTCTCACATTATTCCATTGAGTCAAGTGGCTCAAAAGAAGTTTGGGTGTCAAAAATATTGGTGCCAACTGGTTGTGTAGTCGTTTGAACTTATTTAGCAAGGCATCATGGCATACTAGCAATTTTTCTACTATTTGATTTTATAATGAAAGTAAATTTTAATTGTCTATTACAAAAGCTTTTGTAAATCTGTGCTCATCGCATACGCCTTGGATAAAGTAGAGCCCCGGTCTCAGTGTTGGTAGATCAAGATCAATGCTTTTGCCCTTTTGATTGAACCGGGTAATTTGTTGTCCGTTCGCAGAATATAAAACCAATAAATGCATCGTGGAAATAGACTCAAGGTGCAATTTACCTTGTAATGATGGATTGGGATAGACATTGACTTGAGCTGCGAAAACGATTTCTTTTGTGCTTACTTTGATGTCCGGATCAAAATAGAATCCCATGAAGTCATTGCCACCATAATTGGTATATACATCATTCCCAACAAACACTCCGCTTCCTTTGGCTCCAAATCCTATAAAAGTACCCCAGCGTTGTTGTCGCTTATAATAGTTGCGTCTTTCGGCAAGTGAAGGTTCAGCATCCATCACATCAGAGAAAGTATCCTTGAGAAAATTATAGTAACAACTTTGAAAAACTTGACCTGTTGCTAATGGTTTTCTGGGCCAAGCAAAATCCTTGCCGGCCCACAACTTAATTTCTATATCATCGCCTAGCCAGGCAGAAGGGAACATAGAAATACTTTGTTCCTCCCCAATTCCATAGCTCTTATCAAAAAAATACCTTAGGAGTTTGCCATTGCTATCAAGAATGCCAAAAAGTGCTCGATTGGCTAAATTGGGAGAGGACATCAAAACCTTGTCTTGATATTTGAACGCCCTGCCAATGTGGTCACAGAAATAAATTCGACCCGCTTTATCAATACCAAACTTATATGTACCTGAATTACTTCCATGCGCAGAGTCCAATCTAAAAATCCACTTTACATTTCCATTTTGCTTCAATCCCAGGATCACATGATCTCGATAATTGCCACTTTTTGCACTCGGGAATAACGTCGTATCAACAAATGGTTGGCCTTTCGCCGTATCCGAACTGTAAAGCATCGAAAACAAATACATATTCCCCTTGATGTCTTCTGTCCAATCAACCAAGGAGCTAAATCGGTTATAGGTTTTGCCAATGGTTCCATCAGCCGCGATTTGAAGAATTAAATCTCTGTTGTAGATTGGATCATAGGATTTTCCATTAATGGTTACAATGTCTGGGGATTTAAAATCGGCATATACCACCAAGTCGTTTTTGTACCCTGGTCGGATATTGGGTATGGCTCCGTAGAAATGAATTTTATAACGCAAGGATCCATCGGCATTGAATCGGAGTACATAGCTTTCGTCTACATTTCTATTTTTAACCCCTAACACTATTTTACCGATATCAAGCGTATCGTCGGTAGATACCGCAAGCGCAAAGCCACCATCCCGAAGCGCAAACAAATCAGACAGCACCACCTTTCTCCCGCCACTTCGTGCTTGAGCAAACAAATTGAACTGGGGTTTGCCATATTTATCTACTTTTCTGATTACGAAAGAATTCTTTCCATTAGCACGATATATCTTGCCATCTAGAATCAATGTGTCTGTATAATGAAATGCCATAAATACATTTCCCAACGAGTCTATTGTGGGCAATAGCTTGTTGTGCGATTCAGTAAATTTCAGTGTAGGTCCAGAAGAATAGTAATCAGTATTCCAAGACGGTTTCTGTTGGCCGGTTAATCGAACAGCCAACAATGAGATAGCAGCAAATAAAATATAATTTTTCATGAGATGAGGTTGTTATTAATTCCCTTGAGGGGGGCAATAATTACCGAAAGAGCGTGGATCTGTCACATCAATTTTTTCAGCAGCTTCATCGATTTTTACAATAGCACATCCACAACTAATACAATATGGATAAAATGGATAGATACCACCAGGCGGGTCACTGCAGCATATCATATCGCCATGTTCTAATGGTTGGCCATTTACACACAAAAGTAGACTGGCTCTGGTCAAACAACCTGGAGGGGATCCAACCCACCCGGTATTAATATGGCAAAATGGAGGAGATGCCTGTGAATAAGATATTGATGGACTGTTCCAGCAACCATAGAAAGAGACAGTACCATAATTAGTTTGGCAAGTTTTCAGTCCACTTGGAGAGCATTTGAATCCAATGTTCAGATTTCTTATGCAATCTAATTCCCATGATATTTCCCAGAGGCAAGTTTGGGATTGTAACTTACTTGAAGTTGATAAAATTAAAATCAATGTAAATTTCAGTAGTATTTTATTCATTGGATATGTTTTTATTTGACACTTTGGTTGATGATATTGTTTTAGAGGTATTTTAGATTTTTTGTGTATTATTAAAATAATCCTAAATGATCACAATGTTTTAATTACCGACAAACCTAAATCTTTGGGAATTTAATTTTGTGGCAGTAATTAACCCTATTTTTGTATTGTTTTTTATCAAAAATTGGTAAGAATATTCTACGTGTCTATTCGGACATGAAGCATGTCGAAAGTACAGACTGAAAATTTCCAATCTCTTGGTTTTGCGCCAAATTTCCAACTGATCTGCGCTTTTATGGATGTTTTAACTTGCGCAGTTAAATACCGTCTGGTTTTTTGTTTGGGATGACGTATATGCCGTTTTGGATCGCAAAAATGACCATTCCAGCCAAATTCTGAGAATTCGTTTTTTCCATTAATTTGCTGCGATACTTGTTGATTGTATTCACAGACATCTTCATCTCTTGTGCGATTTCGTTTGCGTTTTTTTGTTGGCAAATCAATTTTAATATTTCAAAGTCAATGGAATTAAATTGATCCAATGATACTTTTTTCATGTTATGGCTATTGGATAACATTTTGAAAGCTATAGAATCTTGAAAAAATACTGAATCCTTATGGACTATATTAATAGCGTTGATTAACTCTTCTGTTGAACTCTTTTTAAATATTATACCATCAGCCCCCATTTGCATGAGCCTAAGGTTAATGTAATTCGATAAATTAGCAGAAAAAACCAATACTTTGATATTGTTTTTGTAATTCTCTCTAATCTTTTTTAGGACCTCTAATCCATCCATACGTGGCATTTCGAAATCTAATATTATAATATCGGGTTGTTTGTATTTGAGGATTTCTAATAATTCTATGCCGTCACAACATTGACCTATAATTTCAATTTGATTTGATTCAATTGTTAAGTTGTTGCAGATTGCGGATCGCATTAATGGATGATCATCAGCAATAATTAATTTAATCTTTTCCATAAGGCATCACAAATGATATATTAAAACCTCTTGATTGGTTTTTTGATTCAATGATTTTACCACCTAATATATGTAGTCTGGTTTTTATGGTTGTAGATCCTAATCCATGAAGATTGCTTTTGTTAGTGATACCAACGCCATCATCTGAATAATCTATTTTGATTCCATCTTCAAAATCTTGTATTTGAATCGTTATGTTCTCGGCCTTAGCATGTTTCAACGTGTTGTTAAGCAACTCTTGGAAAATTCGAAATAAATTACTCGCACGTTCTTCAGATAGTTTAAATTCGTCATGGATAAATATTATATAAATTCCAGTAGCCAACTGAATGTCAGATATTAATTCATGCAAACCTTCAATAAATCCTAGTCTTATTAATGTTGCAGGGAAAAGCATTTTTGAAATAGACGAGCACTTTTCTGACGCATCATTACAAAGTTCCTCAGCCATTATTAAAGTTGAACTTTCTATATTGTGGTTTTTATGAAGTTTTTTTAATTCAGATAGTTGCATGTGAATAAGATTGAGAATTTGACCTAGATCATCATGTAATGTACTGCCAATTTTTCTTCTCTCTTTTTCAATAGATTTAAGCTGAACCTTATTCAATTTAGTTTGAAATTCTAATTCTTGCTTTTTTAGATTTAATAAAACTCTTTTTTTGGAATTGATTGCTGATAAGATTAGAATGAAAGTTATTCCTAAAACTAATAAGCAAATTAAATAAACAGTTATTGTGAATTCGCTTAATTTTTCCATAACAATCCCAAAATGATTAATCCGTTAGAAACAAAAAGTCTAATGGTTAATAAAATTTCCGAAAAAATATTATGGACATTGGTATCTGAAATGAAATGAATCCCAAGTCCTGCTTGTATAATATCACCGATATAAAATGATATTATTCCAAATAGTATGAAAAATAAATTCAATTGAACGAGATCAGTTTTGAATATTTTAATTAATAGCGCTGTACAAATAATTAAACATGTTATACCTGCGAGTAAGCAGAAAAGTAAGTATTCCAATGTATTTAAGTGCCCATATTTTGAGTATAATGTAATATCTGATTTTGGCCAATCGATATAAAAAAACGCAAATGCAGTAATTATTAAAGCGGATAATGGGGCGAATAGAAAAAGCGCAGTATTATTTAATATTTTTAACGAAGAGAAAAATATTAAATATAATCCAATAGCAAATATATCATGAATTAAAAAAAGTTCTAAGTTTGAAGTAAAAACAAAGTAATCTAGTAAATTTGTTGCCAATCCGAGTAACCCCAAAAGCGAAAACAATAAGTAATTTCGCTCACCGGAGTTAAATGATTTTAAGTAGCCTATAATAATGTAGGCTAGGAAAAATAAGTAATTAAAATTTAATAAATCCAATTAGCTATTTAATGGATTATTTCCTGAATGATGCGGGGGGTCCAATTTGCCATTCTCTGCTAACACACCTTCGTATAAGTCATTTTCATCGGATTTGGCTCCGCATAAAACCAATGTGAGATTGCTATTTTCTAATGCGAAGTAGAATTTAAGACCGACACAAGTGGGTTGATTTATGATTGCTTGTATTGCATCTTTTCCAAAAAAGCCACCAATCTTTGGATTGATGTTTGCATCTCGATATGCTTTTGTTAGTTCAGAAGCTGTTGCAAGCGTGATTGAGTGATCCTCGTTGGTATTGAAAGCCATAGCACAATTTTAGTAATTTGGGCTGATACAAGCAATACTATTTTTTATATTCATTTATTACCATAAATAGTGTTTTGTAGAATTTTTAACTCAGACCTAAGGTGGTTTTAGGTTGATATCATTCCAATAGCGATTTGCCGACAACACGCAATTTGTTAAATGGCTTGATTAATTCAATGGTATTAATTTTTGACCAGACAGCCAAATGATATAGATGCGAAACTTCAATTTGTTTTTGAATTTATAACAATTTACCTCAACAAGGTTACTGTGCTGTTAAATTCATACTCTTTCTCTTTTCGGTATGCTTTAACTTGCAACACATAAACTCCTTGTGGAATATCCACAGCGGGTTTCCAAATTGCGGATGACCCTTCCTGCTCATATATTTTTTGACCCCAAGAATTAAAAATAGACAGTGTGAAATGGTCAAACCCATAATTGAAAATTTCAAACTCATCGTTCAATCCATCACCATTGGGCGTGAATGCACTGGGCGCAAACAAAGTGGCCTGATATCCCAAACAATAACTGTTGCTTTGCGATTCATAGGCGAGGTCGCTACTTTGGGCTTTTACGATATAGCACTTTTGGAATTTCTTGGGCTGCACAAAATCCTTGTCGCTGAATTGCGTGTCCTTCTGATTATTCAAAGGCTGCCAATTTGATGTATCAATGTCATAGGTGCCAAATGATTCATGCCTTTTAACACCACCATTTGTGGTCCAGTCTTCGTAGGGCGTCCATGTGAGCAGCGCCGTTGGGAAGTGGGATTTTGACGCGGGCTCAACCTCTGTAACTTTCAAGAAAATCGTTTTCCCGATATTGCTTTTTAAGCCACCTAGGTTGTCGCAACTATCTTTGGCTTGGATCTCGTATGTGTGTGATTGGTCGATCTCGGCCGTCAAGTAATCCTTGAACATTGTATCGTTCACAACCGCATATAACTGCCCATTGCGATACACTTGATAGTTTTTAGCATACGGAACAGGCTCCCATTCGGTGAGTGTGGTTGTGTTGTTTAAGACCGTGCTGCGTTTGAGCTGAGGCTTATTTCCAGCAGCGATTCCAGGGGTGATTTTCAATGAAACTGAATCTTGCGTGATACAACCAGAAGTCCCGTACAGTTTCTGATATAAAATGAATTTACCAGACTGTTGAATAAGGACTTTGTTGATTGCTTCATCAAATTTATTGTTCGGCACCAACGATGGTTTGAAATGATATACCGTTGAATCTGAAGGATCGGTAAACAAGCGTCCAAACTCAACGTTCAAAGGTGAACATCCAGTGGTTTTATCTATAGCAATTCCCGGCCTTGGTGCGGGTAGAATGGAGATGTTTTGGATTGCGTTAAAAGAATCGGTGCATCTGCCATCGCTGACTTGCAGTACTACATTGAATTTGCCAGAAGTAGTGTAGGTGTGCTTGATGGATTTGTTTTTGGGCATGATGTTACCCGGTGAAGTCAGGGTAGTATCGTTGCCATCCCCAAAATCCCATTTCCAAGTATGACTTTTCTTTTCGAGGATGGATGAATCGGAAAACTCAACGGCAATCCATTGACAGCCAACAGTATTTTTGGTATAATACTTTGCGATGGGCTCTGGCAGGACTTCAATTGAATCAGAATACCAGACCCAGCCACCATCGGCGGTGATGGATTTGAGTAGCACTTTATATTTACCCGGTTTGGAATATTTGTGTCGGATTTTGGTTTGAGATTTTACTGATTTCGTAGAATCACCATCACCCCAAAACCACTGGAAATGATCAAACCAATTTGTATCGGATTCATTGGTAAATTCATGGGTTAAATCATTACACAGACTTTTGTATCTGAAGTTGATGTAATGGTAAGGAGTTGGGGTGGCAGGGAAAAAAATTTTATCTGATTCACAAATTTGATAAGTCTCACTATTAAAACCCTGCATGACGGCAATTGGGTTTGTCATGGTGTAATAAGTTTGATATTTTTCAAACCTTGCAATTTTAAAACTCAAAATCCATTTGATTTGTCCATTTTTTAGATATTGGGGTAAATATTGTCTGAATAATGCATAATTGTTGCCATTGGGTGCAAGGTTAATGTCACGAATTGTGTGGTATCCCCAACTATTTTGATATGAAGTATCAACCTGAATATTAAAATATGATTTATTTATTTTATCTCCTTGAATGCTAACTTCTAAAATTTTCCATGTTACTTTCATGTTTAAAACTTGACCTGTGTGTAGCAAAAATGTAGAGTCGTTTTTGGTGAATACAGCGTTTTTCCAAAAACTAAATAGACCTTTTTCAGCATCACCTGAATCACTAATTATTTCACTGAATTTCAAGTCATTATTAGAAATTAAAATTGCCTTTGAAATAGAATATTTGTAATAGTTATTGATGCATTTTTCATAATACCAATTAAATATCGTCCAACGGCCAGATGGCGATACGGCGAGTTCTGAAGGTGTATATGCACCTGTTTCAAAGTCAAACCATTTCATTTGGAATTTTTCATTGGTATTGTGAAATATAATTTGTTTACTCAAGGTTTGATAATTTTTAGAGATATTGACGTCGTACAAGAACTTATCCCAAACAAATTGCACTCTGAATTCTTTGAATTGATCGATAAAAAAGACAACATTACTCTCCAACACATTGATATCGCCCCATTTGGCAAAATCACTGATTCGCTTTTTAGAAATTCGCTTATTTTGGAAGTATTTGACCTCCATTAAAAAAAATGAATCATAGTGAAATTTGTACATAGGCGTCTGGTTCGCGTTAAAATATTGACTTTCAAAACTGGTTGTGTTGTACACTGTTTTACTCTGAACATAATATAAAGTAAATGTATCGGAGGCACCAATGTAAGAGGCAACCCCTCTTTTGCCTCCATATTGACATAGATAGTCTAGGGAGTCACCTTCGCTATTGTATAGAACGTTATTAAAAACATATGCAAGTAACTTACCCTTAATATTGGAGACTGTATGATACCCTTGTGATATTTTATAAAGAGAAGCAGTCGGCGGTGTTCCATAATAATTGTATTTGATTCTGTTGCTACTCAGTTTATGCACCTGTATTTCAGGAGAATTTAAATCAATATCGAAGTAGTCTGTTTTTTTCAAGGTGTCAAGGTTAGACCAGCTAATTGAAGTATCCACAATTTCTTGATAGCCTTGCACCACCCAATGGTTGCTTTGTTGGGCGTAACTACAACTCCATACACTAAATAATAATATGATAATGAATGATTTCAAATTTTATTCAATTACGGCAAATTTTATTGAATATACACTGCTGTCCTTAATTATTTGTACGATATATACTCCTTTTGAAATATGATTTAATCGGATGGAACTTGCATCAATGTGTTTAAAGTCAATCTCTTGTCCACTCAAGTTAAATATTTTGAGAGAGTATTCGGAAATTGAAATATTAGAAAAAATCAACTTTGGATTTTCAAGTGAAACGGGATTAGGGTAAAATAAAGGCATGTCAATATGTTGAAATCCCGATATTTCTGTGTTTATATCAGAAATTTCTGGTTTAAAAATATTGTTGTCAATCAAAGGTATTCCATGTAAAACCCGATTTTGTTCTTCCCCAATATGAGTCTCATTTAGACTGTCATTTGGTGGAGGAACTGGAGGTAAAAAGAGAATACTACCACTGTAACTCGTATTTAATTCGGGGGTCCAACGAGAAATATGACAAGATGAGGAATCTAAGCAAGCATTGTCATTGGTAGCTGAACTTGGGTTGATTTTTTTTGGTGGAAGGATTCCTGAAATATCTTGAAAAGTAGGCCAATGTCTATTGCTTGTAGTACAATAATTTTTAGTATAATAATTTATGTTTTCGCCATAATACCAATCAATTGCATCTGTTGGTGGATAAACACATGGATCTTCTTTCGAGAATGAATTTCCGGCAGTAAATTGTCCAGAGCCGATACTCGAAATGTTGGTAAAGGGATTAAACACCCAATCCGTACTAATATTTGTATTAGTATTACATTCAATTTTCAAATTGGAACTTGATTCGCTCACTTTTAATGCGATGTTTTTATTGTTTTGAAATGTTTGTGCTGTGGTTTCATTTTTATAAATAACAGAATTGCCTATTGTACTGATATAATCACTGTTTATGATTGAGATGCCATGAGAGAATCTGCTGAGATCATTTATATTAATCTTATTTTGGATGATTTGAAATTGTGATACTCCATTCATCGTAATTCCGTAATTGCCATTTAGTTGGTAAATTGGTTCTTGGCCGAAGTTGTTACTTTCTATGTTGATTTCATTTTCGAACAGAATTATATTATTTCCATTTGCAAAATGCATCGCGTGTCGACAATCATTAAATTGATTATTCAGTACTTTTATTGGATAACCAGTGTAATAACTTGGTGTTAGGTAGACGGCATCAATTCCTATGCTCAATGATTGGAATAAACATGGAGGCTCCGGTTGTGAAGGTGGGTGACATTCTTTCAAATTGTTTACGTTTGCTTGATTTTTAAGCACATTAAAGTTTGAATTGATTGCTTTTATCCCGGTTCCACGATATGTTCCCGAAACTACATTGGAAGATGCATCTGAATTGATAAATTGCGACCCCCAAATATTTAATCCATTGATATTGTTTAAATAAATGTGATTATTTAATGCTTCGTTGAACCCTGCTTCTACAGAGTTTTGGTAATTAAACATGGCTTTAATTATTTTTGAAGTGGTATAATTATCGTTATACATTTCAATGCCAGTTCTACAATTTGTGAACTTTGCATCATAGCCTAGTGAACTTCCTATACTAATTTTAGTAAACGAATTTGTTCTGATAGCTGTGATTGCATCTTTGATTTCTGCAGAACCCATGGATAATTCAGCTTTGGGATTGCCCACCGAACTCGATTTCAATTCTATTCCTTCCCAACTACCATTGCATTCTGCGATGCCCCTCAAAATTACGCCATTTTCGATTATTACTTTCCCTCCTGGTTCTACAACAATATTTTTCATTGGTTGTCCACTGTAGGCAATTTCATTCCCAAATTCTTCGACATGTGGAAATTGCAAATTGACATTTTGGCCTCCCAAAAATTTCAACGTGTAACCTGGTTCTACAATTATGCGGCTTCCTACAATCCCACTTCCTCCGATTTGCATTGTGGTAGGATTACCAGGTGTTGTCATTGACCATTGCTGTAAACTAAAATCGTGTCCATTTGGGACATTGGAGATGAATTCATTTGCGTTATTGACGGCATTTGCTTGGCATGGGCTTCCCCACAAAGCAATGTCTAAATCTTCATTGTCTGAGAATATTGATGTGTTGTAGTTGTTTCCAGCAGTGATATATCTTCCATTTTTAGTTACCAATAATTCGAAAGGGCAAATTCCACTTGGTCCGATGCCGAGTTTGGTTGAGCCCCACATTTGAGTATGTGAGGATCTATCAATCTTTTGTAGGAAGTAGTGGTTGGTTACAGTAGTAGGATGGTCAGCATTGTTTGTAAGCACAATAAAGTTATCGTCTAAATCCAATGCGATTCTAGGATAGTAATCCGATCCTGATGCGTGGCCATAGTTGTTTATGACTTGGGTTGTCCCACTTAAGAAAGTATCTAATGTAAAATTAACTGGGTTTAGTTTAAGTTCTCTAACATAAATATCTCCTGCAATAAGTTGATCGGATCCGCTCGGTCCTGTTCCTGTTTTCTTCTCTCCCAAGTTTGTAGTGTTTCCGGAAAAAAACATGTAATTCCAAAGTTCCAAACCTCCAAGATTGCCATTTTGAGTTTGGCAGATATCATACCCCTTAAAGTTATAGGTTAACGCTGGATTGATTGTTTCTTGAGAAATATTCATAGAATTATACTGAGGGATATCACTATTTTGACTACTTGTGTTAATATAGTGTTCTAGCTTGAAATAGTTTATCGTTGATAGCGATAAGTTTGCTGCGCCATAATAAACATTGAAATTCCTCACGAAGTTGGGATAGCCGGCATTGTTCTCACTCCAACCTGTAAATGCTATACCTGTGGGTGTCTCATTTTTGATTTTTGGTTGGTCGCGAGAGATACTTCCATTTGGATAAAGAAGGCACATACCAAAAATCTCACCCTTAATATTTGTTCCATTGCCCAACATTGTAGTTGTTAAATTCTCTAATTGTTCGTCAATCTGGAAAAGGGCCATATGATTATTTTTTCGACCTACCCCAATGTATCCGTTAGAATTGCCATTGCTAAAATGTACAATATCGTTAAGTTGATATTCGTCTGATGAGGAATAGTCCAAAACTCTGGGGAAATTTTGGGCCATATTTCCCTGTTTATCTACCTTCATTACAAATATTTTGGCACCTTGATAATAATAGCCAAAAGCCAGAAATCCATCATTGGTTTCAATTACTTTTGTATGGATTTCCGCTCCTTCTACTAGAGTTGAATTTATAACCGGTGGATTACCAAATGGGGCTATTTTGGCATATTCTCCTGGTTTCATGAATTTGTGCCATTCGATATTGAAGTATTTGTCATATTTAATGAGTCCTGGAAATTCTTGGTGACCATTTGATGCATTAACTGATTGTTCGATCCGGGTGGTGAAAACAAATCCACCATCTTCTGTCTCAACGCCACCGTAATGCCAATCTTCGAGAGTTTGAATTCCAATGGAATTATATTGTTGAGTAAGCACCGGAGTTCCTCTTTGATTAATGATATTGGGGCTCGAAGTCTGAGCAAAAATATTTTGAGTAACGCAAAGAGTAAAGAAGGTGAGTAGCAGTTTGGTGATTGGAGCAGATTTAGAATTTTTCATCATATTATCAGGGTTAATAGAATTGCGGTATCTCGATGTTATGCCGAGATGTTAGTGTTTACAACACTAATTCAGTTTTGATGATATCATTATCTCATTAATGATGTGAAATGAATTTTTTCTGGTATATTTTATGTCACTAAAAAGTACAGTAATGTGGGTTGGAAATAATATTAATTAGTACTATTAATAGTCCATTGTGTCTTTACGTGTTCTGGGGTTTTATCTATTTTTGACATTCGTTTTCATTATTCGCCAAATCAGAAGTGGTTTTTGGAATAAAAAGTAGGCGAATAAATTTGAAAATGCCGATACGTGACATTCGACTTGAATAGGAGGTAAAAGACAAATCAGCAAAAAATTATTTTGAGAAAATGCATAATCCCAAATATTCATTTATTCAAATATTCACTGTTCATCGGAAACTGTTTTGAATAGTTGGGTGGAAGTAAAAAACGATAAATTTCAACAACAAAATACAAGTTTCAAAAATTTATTTTATCTTCGTTTTGTAGTTCTTTTTTGTTGCTTATGTGTTGCTCAAGAAAGTCGAAAAATGATGAGTTGTTGCTCATTTGTTGCTCGTAAAAATTGCAGAAAGCTTTACTATCAAAGGGTTTCAGCGTTTTTTGTTTCTTATCGTTTCATGTATCGGGAAGTAATGGCCATATGGTGTCATTGATGCCCCAATTGGATCTTTCCCAATTGGGAAGTCTAGTTCCAACGATATCGATTTTTTGCTACCCATTTGTATATGAAATCCGTAAGTTTTGAGGGTAAAAATCGGAAGATTGAGAGCCATCGCCAAGGTGTTTTGGTGTTTCGAAGTATGTTGAA
>Ga0214923_10001062_pt1 | contig 39973 bp, 56 predicted proteins | sample LL1510_MetaG_FD_177993 | JGI IMG/M metagenome (GOLD analysis project Ga0214923, IMG submission 177993) | Freshwater microbial communities from Lake Lanier, Atlanta, Georgia, United States - LL-1510 | ecosystem: Environmental > Aquatic > Freshwater > Lake | place: USA: Georgia | collected...
GATTAGTAAAAACGGTAAACTAACGCCTAAAGGTGCGGCGTTAAAGAGGTGGCGCTGCTAGCGCGCGCCCCTTACCGACTACCGGTAGTACGCCCAGCCTTAAAAGCTGGGCTACCAACGTATACACTATATACGTATACACTATTTTGCGGCGGTACATCCCCAGTATAACACGAAATATTCGATTTGTCAAGCGTTTTTTTTTTAATTAAAATTTTTATCTTGACAAACCTAACAATGTATGCTATACTGTATTAAATAGCTTAGGAGACTAAGAATGAGTTTTTTTGGATCATTTAGTAGCGATGCATCCCTTACATGGAAAACAGCCGTTCGTGCTGCTAGTACTGCTGATGTACCTTTATCTGGAGCAACCCCCTTACAAGTAGATAACGTAACTCTTGTAAACAACGATAGGGTACTACTTAAAAATCAGGCATTACCAGAACAAAATGGTATCTATGCTGTAGCAATTTCTGGGGGTACTTACACCCTAACTAGGTCAAATGACGCAAATACTTTACGAGAAGTTTTGCCAAATATGTGCGTGCCTATTAGCGAGGGCAACACGCATGCTGATCAGGTTTTTCAATTAGTAACAAATAGCATTGCAACACTAGACGTAACACCTCTTAGTTTTGTTTTAGCAAGTGTTACAGATCACGGATTGTTACAAGGATTAAACGACGATGATCATACACAATACCACAATGATACACGCGCAGATACGTGGCTTGGTACTAAAACAACCACAAATCTTGCAGAGGGTACAAACCTTTATTTTACTAACCAACGTGCAAAAGATGCGGTAATAAGTCAAAATATTACAAATGGTGTTACCGATTTATCTCCAAGTGAAAATGCTGTATTTGATGCTTTAGCTCTAAAAGTCGATTCAGTATCAGGAACAGCTCCAATAGTATCTTCTGGTGGAACAACCCCAGCAATTTCAATTAATGATTTTCAAGGAACTGACGGGGTACTACCCGGAAGTAAAGGATCAGTACCTGCTCCTTCAATATTTGATGTTGGTAAATATTTAAAAGCAGATGGCACGTGGTCTACTATTACAACGTTACCACCTTTTTCTCAAGATAGAGTATTATATTCAACTGCAAGTGGGGCTGAATGGCGAATAGCTGGTCTTGGTTCTTCCGACGCAAGTTATCCATCTAATACTATTATTTTAGGTCGCGGTCTTCCAAGCGGAATGACTGGAACAAACGGTATTTTGTTAGGTGTTGGATCAAATTTAGGAGACGGATCAAATCAAGTAATTATTGGTTATAACTCAGGGCGTTCTACAGATGGAGCTTTAGGAGCAGATAATACCGTTGTTGGAGCTGACTCTTTTAATGGTGGATCTTTAACTACAGCAAATAATATAACCATACTTGGAAAAGGATCAGGAAAAGCTATTACATCAGCTTCGTCAGTGGTAATTATCGGTTCTGGTTGCGGAACTGGTCTAACTAGCGGAAGCGAAAATATATTAATAGGAAGCGCTGGAAATTCTTTAACTACAGGAATTTTAAATACGGTAGTTGGTTGGCGCTCAACTGGCACTGGACTTTCTGGATCTTCTGTTTATGAAGCCACTTGCATAGGAACTAGAAATTTATGCGGAAGCGTAAGCGTTGCAATTGGTGATCTTTCTGCCGCAACGGGATTTTCAGTAGCGGTGGGTAATAGTTCTGGATCAAATGGTGGACAATACGCAACTTGTGTGGGTTATGCAGCAAATTCTTATGCAACTAATTATGTAACTTGTATTGGAGCACAATCAACTGCAAGAGGAACTGGTTACGGAGTTTCAATTGGTTATAGAAGCGGAGCAGTTAACACAGGCACTGACACTGGTGGATATAACACCTGTATAGGTTCTTTTGCTGGTGGGTCCCTAAATAACGTATCGGCTACAAGAAACGTATATTTGGGTTACTATGCTGGTGGTAGAAGTACCACTCAAGGTAATGAATTATTTATTGACAACCAAGACAGAACAACATATGCACTTCAACAAACAAATTCATTAATTTATGGTGTATTTAACGCAACGCCATCTTCTCAAACATTAACATTCAACGCAACAACAACATCTACTTATGGTCTTGTTGGAAACAATAACGGTGGGGATTTTGATAGTTATATTAAAGGTCTTACTGATGATAATTTGTTATATGTTGATGCATCAACTGACAGAGTTGGTATCGGCACAGCAACGCCAGCAGAAAAACTAGAAGTAAACGGAAATATTAAAGCAGTTTCAAATTTACAACTAGGCGGCGCATCAAATTTGCTGTCCGGCATTAGCGGAGCTTTCTTTTTGGTTTCTGAAACTGCAGCAAGCCCAGCTCGTATTGAACCACGATTTTACGCCGACAATTCTAGCTCAGCACGCATATCGTTTAGAAAAAGCAGGGGAACAGAAACTGTCGCAACGCAAGCATTATTAAATGACGAATTAGGTCGAATAACTTTTAGCGGAATGGGAGATGCCGGTTCGTTTAGAGATGGTGCTCGTATTAGCGTAATTGCTGCAGAAAATACAACAAATACATCTAGTGCTGGAAATTTGTTATTTTCAACAACGCCAAGTTTAAGCACTACGCCACAAACAAGAATGATTATAGATAGTACCGGGAATGTTGGTATTGGTACAGCAACTCCAGCAGAAAAACTAGAAGTAAATGGAAACGTAAAATGTGGAACTGTTTCTTTTACTGCTGATGCAAATCGCCAAGCAACAGTTGCAAACTTAGGATTTTTAACTGTAACTAAAACACATGATTTTGGATCTATAGCTCACGGTGCACAAGAAGAAACAACGATAACTGTAACAGGTGCTGCTGTTGGTGATGCAGTTTTTGTAGGTCCTCCTGCTTCAATTGAAGCAGACTTAAGTTGGGGAGCTTATGTAAGTGCCGCAGATACAGTGACATTACGAGTACATAACGTAGCTAGTAGTGGTAATATTAATCCAGCTTCCGCAACTTGGAGAGTAACCGTTTTAAAATCATAACATGAGCTACACAAAACTAAAAGATGCGCGTAGTACTTATTCATTAGATAGTCTACGTTTAAACATAAAGAATAAACAAAACATTGCACCACAAAAAGGTGCCGTTGAGCTTTATGTTCGCAATAACAAATTATATATGATGCTTGATGATGGTACCGAATATGAAGTTGGATATCAAGCAGAACAAGAAATTAAAAGGATTACGGTAAGTAGTAGTTACCAAGTCAGTACAGATGATTATTATGTTGGTGTTACTGCAGGTAGTTTAACTATTACATTACCTAAAGCAAGTTTGGTAAATAATGGCCATACGGTCGTTATAAAAGATGAAAGTGGTCTAGGTACCACAGTTAATGCTAGTACGGGCGATAAGATTGATACCAATGTTACGCCGGGTACAGCTACCTTACTTGCATACGAGTCATTAACGCTTGTATGCAATGGTGCAGACAAGTGGTTATTGATTTAACCATTAAATAAAGGTAAAAACAAATGGCATTTATTCGTAATGTCGATAAGCTGATTGAAGGCTTAGAGAATAAATTCTTTACTGAAGCCAGAGCTAAAGCAGCTCTTGCTCCAGAACTAGCAGCCGAAGAGTCTGCTCGTTTAGCTGGCGATGCTGCAGAATCTGCTGCTCGTCAATCTGCTGATAACGCCTTAGATGCTCGATTAGATGTAATCGAAGGATCTGGTGAAGGATCAGTAGCAAAAGCTGAACAGGATGCTAAAGACTACGCAGACCAAAAGGTGGCTGCATTAGTTAATAGCGCTCCAGAAGTACTGGACACCCTAAAAGAGTTGTCTGATGCTTTAGGTGGAGATGAAAACTTTGCAACAACCGTTGCAGGACAAATTGGCGTTGTTGACGCTAAAGTTGAACAAGAGATTCTTGATCGTCAATCCGCAGTCTCTGCAGAGCAATCTGCACGTGAATCTGCTGATCAAGCTCTAGACGGTCGTCTTGATGTATTGGAAGCCGACCCTACTACTAAATCATACGTAGATGGGGAAGTTTCAGATCTTCAAGGTCAAATTACACAAGAAATCTCTGACAGACAACAAGCAATTTCTGATGAAGAAGATGCTCGTGAACTGGCCGATAGCAACCTATCATCCAGAATCTCTGTACTTGAGCAAGATCCGGTAACCAAAGCATATGTTGACGGAGAAGTTTCTGATTTGCAAGGGCAGATCACCCAAGAAATTTCTGATCGTCAGTCAGATGTAAATGCTGAAGAGTCTCGTGCTCTTGCAGCAGAAGGTTTATTAGATGGTCGCATTGATGTACTAGAACAAGACCCTACAACCAAAGCATATGTAGATGGTATTCAATCTGCATTAGATTCTAGACTAGACGTATTAGAGTCTGACCCAGTTACCAAAACATACGTAGATGGCGAAGTATCTGACCTACAAGGACAGATTACGCAAGAAATTAGCGATCGCCAAGCTGATGTAGATGCTGAAGAACAGCGTGCTATGTCTGCTGAGTCTGCACTAGATGGTAGACTTGATATTATTGAAGGCGCAGATAACATTGAAGGATCTATTGCTAAAGCCGAAAAGGACGCAAAAGAATACGCAGACGGTATTGTTGAATCTGAAGAACAAAGAGCAATGTCTGCAGAAGCTGCTCTTGATGGACGTCTTGATATTTTAGAACAAGACCCAGTCACCAAGACTTACGTTGACGGAGAAGTTAGCAATTTACAAGGTCAAGTCTCTACTGAAAAAGGGCGTATTGATGCTATACTTTCTGCTTCGCAAGCTGATAAAGATTCGTTTGCAGAAATCGTACAGTTAATTAACAGCGTTGACACTGCTAATGATAATGCATTTGCTTCATATGTTCTTAGTAATAATGCTGCATTAGCACAAGAAGTTAGCGATAGACAATCTGACGTTAACGCAGAAGAATCTAGAGCACTTGCTGCCGAAGGTCTTCTTGATGGACGTTTAGATGTTCTTGAAGCTGATCCAGTAACAAAGAGCTATGTTAACGCTGCAGATGCTCTTCGATTAAAACTTGATGGTTCAAATTCAATGACAGGTCAATTAAATATTGATTTGCCTGCAAATTCACAAATGGCTTTAAGAGCTACGAGTGTGCCTACTTTAAATGGCATTATCGGGGCAATGAATTTTCAGCCATATAATGGAACTGGGTATACCTCTTCCGTTAAATTAAGTGGTATTGCAACTGAGGGCCATACATCATCAGCTCGTGGAAGTAAGCTAAACATAGAGGCAACTGCCAACGGTTCTACAAGTAGAACAGTGGTAGCTTCTTTTGCAGGCAATAGAGTCGATATGTTTCAGAATTTATACGTTAATAACGTATTAATTCCAGATACAACCTATGTCGATAGTCAAGTTAGTGCTGAAGCAAGTGCTAGATCTGCTGAAGATTTAACATTGTTTAAAAAAGATGGAAGTAGAAATTTAGAAGGTAACTTCTTATTTTCTGCTGAAACCTTTAACATTGGTAATAGTACAGCAAACAGACCTAATCAAATAAACGTTAAATCAAATATTTTATTAGGATATTCTAATGCTTCTCCTGCAGCGCAAACGACATCATATGGATCTATGAGTGGTACTGGTTTAAATCTTACTAACTTTACTGGTAATCCTTCTATAGTTCTTGGCAGATATGGTTACAACCCGACTACAAGTACGTATTCTGCCCTTGCAGCAGAAACTATTATGGGTGTAATTTCTTTTGGCGGTGGTTTAAGTACTAACAGCACCACAACACCAATAGTATCAATTACAGGCGTAAGCAATGAAGCTTTAAGTACTACTAATAGAGGTAGTAAATTAAGATTTAGTGTTATACCAAATGGTACTTCTTCTTTTCAAACACCAATGGAAATTGTTGGTAATGAAGTTAGAATGCTTAGAGGACAAAAAGTAGCATATTCCACAAAAGCAGTAGATTATACTATTGTTGAAAGTGATTATATTATTGCTGTTTCTGACCTTTCTGTATCTCGCGTAATGACACTTCCAAGTGCTTCAGTAATGGGCGCTGGAAAAGTGTTTATTATTAAAGAACAGTCAGGAGCTGCATCACAATCTAAATATATTCAAATTCTACCTCAGTCTGGTCAACAGATTGATGGGCAATCTGATTATAAAGTTGTAATGCCTTACGAATCGGTAATGCTTGTTTCTAACGGAACACACTGGTTCATTATATAATTTATAAACTTGAGGGGTTCAGAGAAATCTGGACCCTTCTTAAACTATGCCCAAGCACTATACAAAAAAATTTCAAGAAGCCTATGATCAGGTTTTACAGATAGCAAAGCTCGAAGGGCCAGAGAGGGGCAAGCTGGCCTTTCGGGATGCTATGTTAAAGTTAGGACACGAAGAACGCATTCGTAACCTTTACCGCGTTCAAGACAAACTCACCAAACAAGCAAAGTTTTTTATACCAAACGCTCCACAAGAAAAATACCTAAAGACCAAACACGTGCGTAACATTATTCTTAAATGCCGACAAGTAGGGTTTACAACTCTAAATTGCATTCGTGCTTTAGATTACGCGCTTTGGGAAAGCAATATGCGCACTGGCATTATGTGCCACAAACTACAGGTTGTTAAAACAATTTTTAATGATATTACAAAATTTTGTTATAACTGGTTTTTACGAGACTGGGGGCATTTATATAAGCCAGTCGAAAAAAGTGATTCAAGTACTGCTCTTAGTTTTTCACACGATGGGCTTGGTCGCCCATTAGAATCTTCCATTCTAGTTCTTCACGACTTTCGTGGTAAGACCATTCATTTTATGCACGTATCAGAAGCCGCCCGTATTGAACGTGATCGTTTAGTTGGATCTTTAAACGGCGTGCCTGATAACGGAGAGATTACATTAGAGTCTACCGCAGCCGGTAGATCAGGAGAATTTTATCGCCTTTGGCAAAGTTGGAAATCAAAAGGAAGTGTAGCACCATATCGTGGATGTTTTATTCCTTGGTATAAGTATTACCCAGAAAATTTAGACGAATGGGAATTACCAAAAGAAACTGTACTTACTAATCGTGAACGCGAATTAATGGCAATGTACAAAGATAAAGTGACTGAAAGTCACATCTTTTGGCGCAGATGGTGCATTGAAGCAAAGTGCGGTGGCGATGAAGAGTTGTTTGAAAACGAATATCCAACGAACGACCAAGACTGTTTTTTAACGGGTGATGCAAACGTATTTTCTAGTAGCATCTTAAAGATGCAAGATCGAAATACACGAGACCCTATTTTTATCGGCCATCTAATTTCTGATGGCAACAAGATGGAAATACATGATGATCCAAAAGGCAGCATTGCCATATGGGAAGAACCAGATCCATCGCATACCTACTCTATTGGAGCGGACCCAAGTGGAGGGGTAGGTCAAGACAACGGGGCCGCCTATGTTAAGGACAACAAAACAAACAAATTTGTAGCTCGTCTTTGGGGTGACATAACCCCCGCAGACTTTGCTCGCGAACTTTATAAACTAGGTAAGTTTTATAACAACGCATGGCTTTGTGTTGAATCAAATAATCATGGGCACGTTGTTATCCACGTGCTAAAAGAACTAGGATATCGCAACCTATATAAACGCTCTACTATTGATGAGATGACTAACAAGCCAACAAAAAAAGTAGGCTTTATTACCACAAATCAAACTAAGATCATGATTACAGAAAAGTTTAAAACCGCCGCTAAGGAAGGCAAACTTATTATACTTGATAAGGATCTGATATCGGAAATGTCTACCTTTGTGCAAATAGCAGGTAAGAGCGGCGGCTCGGTTCGCAGAGAAGCAAGCTCTGATGCACACGACGATTTAGTAATGGCAGCAGCACTAACAGAAGAGATGAGTAGTTCACGTGAATGGGACGTAGATGAAAATGCCAAAAGCGAAATACATGAGTATTTAATAGATCCCGAAACCGGCTTTATTATAGGGTAATACATGAAAAATCCTTTTGAACATGATGAGCTACAGCAAAAAGAACAGTCAAAAGAATTACATGCAATTCGCATTGTGCGCGCATTTATGCGCAATAGCGATGAGTATCGTGATCCACATATAGAATTGGCTGTAAAATCTAGAGAGTTATATGAGAATTGGTCTCCTACTAATCGCAGTATCGTGCAGCGTGCGAATCTTAAATTGCCGTTTGGCTTTACGATTATTGAAACGCAAACGCCACAGTTAGTTGACATCTTTTTTAGAGGTGGCAATGCCGTCCAGTTTAAAGGACAAGATGCAAACGATGCCATGTACGAGGATGCAATTACTGACTTTCACGTACACCAATTTGAAGAGATGGGTTTGCAATCAAAATCTGCCGCATTTATTAAAGCCATGCTTTTAGATGGAACCGCCATTGCTAAAGTACCATACCGGTATAAAGAAATGGAAACTATGCGCCGTGTCACACAAATGGACCCAATTACTGGCGTACCCCTATCAATTAAACAACCTGCCATTGAAGTACTTTTTGACGGACCTGACTTAGAAATTATACCAATCGTAGATTTTTTTCCAGACTGGACAGTTAAACGTCCTGGAGACGTCGCAGCCATGCGCGGCTGCGTACACCGCACGTACAAGACATTAGCCTCGCTTAAAACCAACCCCCTCTACAAAAATACTGACGAAGTTCAAATTAGTGTTAACGTAAAAGGTGAGGATGCATGGGCAAGACCGTACTATTCCGATGCGTACAAGGACGACTTTAATCGTTTAAATGATAATGAGGATGATGTTAAAGAAGAAGGTACAGTAGAAGTTTGGGAATACTGGGGTCTTTTTGACCCCAATCAAGATGGAAACTTTGAAGAGTACATTATTGTTATTGCCAACGGTGACGTAGTACTTCGTTGTGAACCGAACTTTTATGATTATAAATTTAAACCCTTTGTTGCATGCCCTAACTACATGCGTGAATCCGAATTTTATGGTATCCCAGAACTTATGGCCGTTAGGTCACTTATTAAAGAAGCGAATACCTTACGCAATGCCCGGCTTGACAATATTAATCTCTCTGTTAATCCCATGTGGATTGCAGATCGTGCAGCAGGTATTAATACTAAAAGCTTGTTCTCACGACCTAATGGGGTTATCTGGACTAATGATATCAATGCGATTAAGCCTTTGCCACCAATGGACCCTTCGATAGGATCTCGTGAAGAAATGGCGTTTATACAAAACGACATTCAAAATGCTACCGCTATGGTAAATGCAGCACCTGTCGCAAGTAACTTAGGCAAACAATTTGGACGCTCTGCAACTGGCGTTAACTTTATTCAAAGCTTTGCAAGTTCTCGTATTAGTCTTAAAGCGCGCATGCTTGCTGAAATGTTTTTTAAACCCGTAGCTAAAATTATGCTACTAACTAACAGGCAATTTGTAACTGAGAACCAATGGGTTCGGGTATTAGACCCTAATACGCCTAATCCATTTGTCGAGTTACCACCTGATGCATTTTTCAGGGCCTTTGATTTCCTCGTTGAGACGACGTTGGAAAGCGGAGGCCCAGAGGGGCAGTTTCAAAAAATACAAACTGTGTCTCAAATACTACAAGCAATCGAAGGTAGTCAACCTGGAACTGTTAAATCTGACGTTATTCTTGAAGCCTTGTTAAGACCTTTATTAGGCCGTCAAGTAAAACGCTTTGTTAATAGTCCAGAAGAACGACAAATGATGCAAATGCAACAATTAGCTGCACAGCAAGCTGTTAATGCACAACAAGGTATGGCAGCTCCACAACCAAATGCACAAGAAGCGGACTTAAATGTGCAGCCTAGTCAAGATGTACTTGCTGCGTTAGGATTACAATAATGTTATACGCAAACGAAAATATTAAAATTTGGAACCCTGAAACTGGAGAAATGTCAGGAAAGTCAGAAGTAATTGACGCAGAAGTAGAGCGCGTTATAGACGAGGGTTTAGCTTTAGCACAATTAAAACAGGCGCGCGGATGGATACTATTAGAAGGTCTTCTTAAAGATACCTGCGCTGATTTAAAAGAGAAGCTCACATATGAGCAAGATTTAGATAAATTTCGTCGCCTACAAGAGGCGGTAAAAGCTTACCAAAACGTAATGAACTTTGTCGATTATAAAATCGCTGAAGGTCTTGCGTTGCAGGAACAAAAAACCCAGTCCCCTGAAGAGGGCTAAACTAGGAGGATACCATGTCAGACGAGAAAATCGCGCAGCCACAAGCGACCTCGCAAGAAAGTCAGGCTGTTCAACAGCCACAGGCCCCTGAGATCTCTACTCAAGGTCAACCTGAAGCAGTGGAAGAGGCGAACTCTATACCTCAGAAGTTCGTAGGAAAGTCTCCAATGGAGATTATCCAGGCATACCGAGAACTCGAAAGAGATCGCGGTAGGCTCGCATCTGAGTTAGGCTCGGCTCGAAAAGAGAAGGAAACCGTAGAGGAGCAGTTCCGTCAAGCAGAGCGAGAACGAATCGCTTATGCTCAGGCAGCAATTCAACGGCAACCAAGAACGGTTCAAATGGAGGAAGAACAGGACCCTATAGCTGTCTTTGATTCCAAGTTTGACGAAGACCCGCGTACGGCTGTGAAAATGGCTTTGAACGCAGTGTCTAATCGAATACAGCAACAATCGCGTGAACAAGCGCGAGCAGAAGCTGAAGGATATTACAGAAAGCAAAAACAGGATAATCCTGACTACGCTCGACGAGAACCGATAATGCAGCAGTTAGCATTAGAGATGCAAGATATATTGCGTCCAGAAGCTCTTACTTCGGTAAAAGCTTTACGAGCATTAGATCTTATGTCTCGTGGTATGGATTTAGATTACTATACCAAGCAAGCTGCTGAGCGCGCACAGCAAGGCGGTCTTTCTGTGCGATCAGAAAAACAACGTGCTCAGTCCGAATCTGCCGTATCAAAAAATGATGCGTCTGTTCCTTTCGAAAAACTTTCACTTGATGAAATGCGAAAGGCTCTTGGACGGAGCGACGATTAGGAGTAAATAATGGCTACTTCAACAACACTCACAAATGCAGCAAATCTGCATCTGTATTATGAAAAGAAGCTGTTGTCTGTCCTTGAACCTCGTCTAGTCCTTCAACCTCTTGGAAAAAAACAAAGACTTCCAAAAGGAACTGGCAAACAGGTTAAATGGCTCAGATATGCAGCAATTAATAGTTCCGTAACCCCACTAACCGAAGGCACTGTTCCCGCTGAAATTGCGTTTTCAACTTCAAACGTGACTGCGGATATTCAACAATATGGTCAATATACCAAAGTTTCTGATCTTTTGTCAGATACTGCAATTGACCCCGTGTTGGAAAACTTGTCAGAGCGTTTTGGTATTGCTGCAGCTAAAACAATTGAAGAACTTATTGTTTCTGAAATTTCTACTAACTGTGCAAATCAAAATGTAAACGATGCCATAAATTTTGCTGCATTCGGTTCTGCTGATGTTCTTAATCACAAAGAACTTATTGAAGCAATGATTACACAAAAGTCTGAACTTATTGGACCACATGAGTCTGGTGATTATGTTTGTGTTCTACATCCTGATGCAGAATACGATTTATTGTCAGATGCACAAGCCGGTAGCTTTATCGACTTGAAAAAAGGGTACGATTCTAGCACTGTTCTAAACGGTGAAATCGGAAAAATGTACGGAATGCGTTTTGTAGTTTCTGACAAAATGCTAAGTTCCGATCCTTCAGTACACGGTGGAACAGAGAAAGTTGTGCAATCATTCGTGATCGGGGAAGAAGCTTTTGGAGTTGTAGAACTCAATGGCGAATCCATGAAAATGATCATGAAAAAGCATGGCTCTGCAGGAGCAGTTGATCCTTTGGATCAGTTTGCAACCGTCGGATACAAAATTCACGGCTTTGCGGCTAAGTACCTCGACGCAGGTTCTAAGCGCGTAATCGCTGTTAATAGTGCATCTTCATTATAATTCAGGGAGGGGGTGGGGTTGACCTGCCCCCAACTTAGTGCCAATGCCATTTACATTAATACCATGGGAACAGCCTAAAATGACTTTAATGAGCCTACAAGATAAGTTAAAGAAAATTCACCCTGACTTATATATTGACACTTCTAAAAAAGAAACACGAGAAAATGGCCTTAAATTCAGTGCTTTATACCTTAAACGGCCTCGCAAACAGCGTGTAAATGTTGCCGAAAGTTCGCGCAATATAATTAGTGAGGGGCATGCCAAATATTTAGACGCTGTTGAAACGGGTCAATTAGATATCTTTGTTACGTCGATTTGTCTTGACTTTATTCCTGAATATGATATATTTAATATGGAGTACACAAAATTGGCCGTTCTTGGCTGGCGTTCTTTAGGGCTTATGCTTATTAAACGAAAAATAGCTTCTGCCGAAAAAGTAAAAAAAGGGCTTGAATGCGCAGGACTTGGCGAGTCAGACTATGATCGCGCAAGCTTTTTTGGTAAAATAGAAATTGCAAAGAGGTTAGCAAATGCCTAACACAACTTCAGGATTTTCATACGCAGAGATTGTCTCTCGCGTTCAAAACTATATTGGGAATGACAGCACGGGCTTTCAAACCTACGTAGAGCAAACTCTTGCTCTTGCTGAATATCGCTTTTGTAAAATGCACGACTGGGCATTTCTACGCAAAACGGGACTTACTTTAACAACGGCGCTCAATACCGCCGAGTATACTTTATCAAGTGCAACTATTGGCTATTATATGGCTGCAACGGACGTTGAAACAATTATAGCAGAGGCTGATGGAGTAGTTTTAAAACGTGTTGACTTAAATCAAATACGGCGTTTTGATACTAAAAACGACGACGGGTCAGCACAAGATACGCCGCTTTACTGGGCACCTATTGAAGACAACAAGATTCGCATATGGCCACCAAGTGTTAAAAGTATGACGTTAAAGGTTGATGGTAAGATTACGCCTGCGCCTACTAATAACTTTGCAAACTACCCAGTTATCCCTTATAGATATCAAGAATCCTTTATTGAATACGTGATAGCAATTGCGCTAGATCGCGAAAATGATGAGCGCGCACCCATGAAAAAACAAGAGGCAATGGCCCTTATTAAAGAAGATATTCGTGCTGATTTAGCTAATCTTTCTGACGTGGAAAATCCACGCATTAAATCTTTACTTGAATCTCGCTTTGATGGTATAAGCGATTCATTAGATGTACCCGGATTCTGGCCAAGAGACTAATATGGCTACACGACGTTACGTAGAAGAATTAGAATACAATGATGCAAAGGGTTTAGATACGGCTTCGCCTATTAACCTTGTTGCTCCCGGCTACGTGCGCGAAGCTCAAAACGTAAATTTAGGCACAACGGGGTCTTATATTAAACGTGACGGCTACCTAAATCAATTTACTCAAGCACAAGCTCAAACGGGTTTTGCCGTACTTCAGGGCATTGAATTTAAAAGTCCACTTGCAACAGAAAAATTGCTATATCTTACAAGTGCAGGCACGGCTAAATTTGGAAAAATTAATAGTATTAGCGGGGCCTATAGCGACTTGACAAACTTTGCTGGAGGAAGTCTTAGCCTTTCTCCTAATTTTAGACCGTCGTTTGCTCAGGTTAACGACTCTTTATTTTATTTTGATGGTACGGGATCTGCGGATACGCCGCTTGTTTATGAAGCTAATGGTGCATACACAAGACCAATGGGCATTAATCCACCTACGACACTTTCTGCCGCTGCCGTTGCTGGATCGGGATTAGAAGAAGGCCAATACATATATGCGCATACATATAGTTTTTATTTAAACGGACAGCTAATTGCTGAAAGCAGCCCCTCCCCACTTGCAGAAGTAACAACCACGGCAACAAATAAACAGGTTACAGTTACACTACAAGCGTTTTCCAGTTTTGCTGCACCGGGATATAGCCATTTAGTAATAAAGCATAGAATTTTTAGAACAGTAGTAAATGGTAGTATTTTGTTTTTAGAAACAGAAATACTAGCTAACTTAACAAGCTATACGTCAATATTATCTGACGATGCTTTAGATTCCGAGCAGATGTCTTTTGATAACTCTAGACTTAGTGGAGACTACCTACAAGCTAAATTTCCCGTAGTTGCTCGCAATAGACTTATTGTATTTCACCCCACGCAAAATCGTGGTGTATTTTCACGCATGGGTTTTAATGGGCCATTGCCTGAAAGTTTTCCGGTAATTAACGAATTTAGCATAGGTGGTAAATTTGGTAATGCGGATGCTCTAGTAGGAGCAGGACAAATTAAAGGTGTGCCTATTATTTTAAAAGAAAGATCTATAGGACGTTTAGAAGAAATAGGATTACCAGATTTAGGTAATACAACGGATAACATTACCTATATGTACCGTGAAATCTCAGATGTAACGGGTGCTGTATCACACCATGCGCAATGCCAAGTTTATGACGAGCTTATATTTTTAGGTAGAGATAATGTGTATGCCACTGATGGACAAAATGTAAGACCAATATCAATGCAGATTCAAAACATAATTAAAGATGCCGATTATAGTGGTACTAAAGCTAATCGTGTATCGGCTATTAATGATACAAAAAACCGCCGTATTTATATTCAAATTTTTAAAGATGATGCGTCATCCTTACCAGACTTAACACTAGTTGGGGATTACCAACAGTACCCACAATTTCGTTGGACAACTTATGAAGAAGGGCCTGATGCAGCCGTAAATCCAGGAATTAAAGCGGGTTGTTTTTTTCAAACAGAGGCAACGGCAACAGGTGGACTTGACGTATTTTTTGGTGGTGCGGGTACTGAGGGGCAGTTTTATAAAATGAATACCGGAACTGCCGATTATCTTGCTAATACATTTGTTGGCGGTAACGCCGTTGGTTATGGTATTTATATGCGGCTTATAAGTCGCCCTTACATGTTTACTCAACCCATGGTTACTAAGCTTTATAAAAAAGCTAAAATATTTGCGCTGGGTCAAGATAGCACATATCAATTTGAGTTTGGTGCGCAATACGATTTAGACGGCACTACCGAAGATTTAACATCGTTTACCATTTTTGGTATCGGTACTACGTGGGATAATTATAACTGGGCAGGTCCTGTGGTAGACTTACAAGATCTTATTTGGCAAGGTCCAACACTACAAGAAAAAGTTTATCAATTACATAAAAAAGCACAAATGATGCAATTAGTTTTTATTCAAGATGATGCAAATGCTCCTTTAACGCTCCTCGGTTGGGGCGTGTCGGGTAGCATATTTTCAGGTCTATAGGAGAATAATATGGGAGTACCCTCAGTATCAGGAAGCGCATCCGTAGCTACAAATCATGCGTATAAATCGACCTTAAATGCAACACCACAACTTATCTTTACAGGACGAGGAAACCTTTATGGGTTTCTAGTTGAAGAGATGGGTGGTAATGATGTATTTATACAATTTTTTGACGCAGCTTCGGCAGGCGCTGTAACAGTAGGAACAACAGTACCGGTTATGACAATGCGAATCAAAGCCGATCAATCGTTTGGTAAAGATGTTAATGACAGTCCTTTACGATTTTTTGGTGAAGGTTGTGTAGTGGCCGTAACAACATCACGAACTGGCGCAATATCGCCAGCAACAGCCGCTGTTGGAAATTTTTGGTATCACGCAAGAAACTTCTCAATCTAATATGGGGTAAGCTATGGCTTTAACAATACCATACTCATTTACGGCGGGCACTCCGGCGCAAGCATTACAAGTAAACTCTAACTTTACTGCAATTGCTAACTACATTAACGGAAATAATTTTGATACCGAAAGTTTTGGTATCTTGTATTCTCGTGTAAATGCCTTACCTTCTGCTCCGTTTTATCCTATTCTTAGGTTAGAGCAATCGTCTGGTAATCAAGCTCTTTATATTCGTAATTCTGGAACGGGCGAGTCAATTGAGATTGTACAAAATGGTGTACTTGGCGCTGGAAAATCGGCAATACTACTAACGGATTCTCAGACGCAAGCTGGCGCTGGCTGTGCCGAATTAAAGATGGTATTAGGAGCAAACGTAGGCATACCGGCAATTCATATTGTACATAACTCAGTTGATATTTTTAAATTAACCAGTGACTATTTACGGCTTGAGGTTTTATTAAAACCGCCAGTAAAAACCACTGTACAACGTAATGCTTTAGTTTCTCCAGAAACAGCTTCTTTATTGTATGATAGTACAACGCAACAATTAAATGAAAAGCGTAGTGATGGTTGGGCACCAGTAGGTCCTCCTGTAGGATCTGTTCAAATGTTTGCTGGCTCATCTGCACCGGAAGGTTGGGTTCTTTGCGATGGTACTACTTTGGATTCTGTAGCAAACCCAAAATATGCAGCTTTATTTACAGTAATTAGTACCACTTATGGTGGAACTGGGGCAGCTTCATTTAAAGTGCCAGATACTCGTGGTAGAGTTCCAGTAGGTGCTGGAACAGGTACGGGATTAACTGCCAGATCTTTAGCTGGAACTGGTGGAGCAGAAACTCACACTTTAACTATTTCTGAAATGCCTAGTCATACACATACTATTAAAACACCAAGTAGTCAAAGTAGCTCTATGGGTGGTGATGTAGCGGCAGATGACGACACTAATTTATGGCCTTATAGAACTACAACAGCAACCGGTGGAAATCAGCCACACAATAACATGCAACCATTTTTAGTTTTTAATTACATTATAAAATATTAGGAGAATATATGGCAATACAAGCATTAGGAGCATTAGCAGCTTTAGGCGGCGCCGCTGCCCCCACCGCTTTAGCGACTGGAACAGGCGCGGGGCTTGCCGCTGGGGCAGGCGCTGGGGCAGGGGCAGGATTGGGGTTAGGTGTTTTTGGTCCGATAGCACCAAGTATGGCAGCAAGCGCACCATTCGCTGTGCCAGAAGCTGCTGGTCTTTTACAAGCAATGGGTATGGGGTCAAAGGCAGCCGCAATTCCGCAAATAACAAACCCATTAAGTAGCATAATGAGTGATCCGACGTACGAAATGCTAAAAGGTATGATGCAACAGCAAGCAATAAATGAACCTTCTCAAAAACTTTCACCAATGCAGCTTGCGTCATCGCCGCAAGTGCAGATTCCACAAGTTAATTTAATGCAATTACTTTCTCAAATTGGAGGCCGTTAATATGGGATTTTTAGATTTTGCAATTCCAGCAATAGGCATAGGAAAATCTTTATTTGGTACGTCAACTAAACAAGATCAAACTTCAACAAGTCGAACGGAATTTAGACCCGAAGATCTTGAAAGAATTGAGGCAGCCCGTGGAGCTTATCAAACTCAATTAACAGATTTACTTGCACAATTAGGAGCTTCTCGTGAAGCTGTCCAAAAAGGTACTGTAATGCCTCAAAGCACTTTTCAGTACTCAGCTACACCCGATGCAATTACACGGGCACTTGCAGCACAGGCAACGCAGGGTTTATCCCAGCAAGCGGGAACGCAACAGCAACGAATAGCACAACAGTTTCAAGGTAATCCCGCAGCTTCCCGTGCTCTACAAGCGCAGGCAGGTATGCAAGCAAGACTTGCTGCTAATCCTCTTCTTTTTCAAGCTTTTCAACAACAACAGGGTAGAGAATTAACACAAGCTCAACAGGCGCAAGCTGCAGCACAAGCTGCAAATGCAGCATTATTGGGTAGAGAGCAGGCTGTTTCGGGTCTTGCACAAACTGGTCTTGGCGCACAACAAAATTTGTTGTCTACGCTTTTAGCACTTGGGCAAGGTCTTGGTACACAAGTTCAAACAGGAAAACTACGCGGTAGATCTGGCGGTCTTTTTTAACTAATAGGTGACATATGGCATTTTTAGATGACATACAGCAAGCAGGAAAAACGGCAGGTAAAACTTTATGGGATGTGGTAGAGACTATCGCATCACCTGTAACAGGCATTGCTGAGCAAATGGGCTTACAAAGACTAGGGGCACAGCTTGCTGCGCAAGAAGGTAACCCAATTCCTATGCAACTCCTTCAACAGCAAGAGCAGCGTAATTTGCTTAATCAATTAGTACAACAACAAATGCAGCCACAATCTGCGTCTGCACAAGCACAACCAGCTTTTCAATTACAAAAAACGCCACAACTTGAAGCTGCCGTTCAAAGTGGAGATAGACTAGCGTTTGGTAAAGAAGTGCAGCGCCAACAAGGTTTGGGTAATTTTGAGTTGTCTGTTCGTTCAAATAAGTCTCTTACAGATGATGATAAAGCCACGCTAATTAGTGCTAAAAATTCTGGCGTATCTGTCGAAGATTTGTATAAATTAGAAACGCAACTAATGGGCAAAGCAGAAACAAGGCAAGAAACTTTAAGAAAAGAAAAAGCAGCTTTGGAAAGTCAGATTGCTAAAGAAGAGCGAGCTAAGGTAGCAGCAGCCGAAAAGAAAAAGGCCGAGGTTGGGGCTATTGATAATTTTGTTAATGGTTTAATTGCACAAAATCCTGCACTTAAATCTGACCCCGAAGCACTTGCTATAGCATTAGCAACGTACCCAAATTTAGCTAAAGTAAAACCAGAAGTTAGGGCTAACATTGTTGAGGGTTTACAAAAACGAGGTATTATCAGTGTTCCACCTTCGCTTTTAGATAGGCTTATAGTAAATGTTGAGGGGCTTTTTTCTAGGAAGCCGGCAGCTCCCGCAACTTCTGGGTTTAGTATTAGAAAACTTGAGTAGTACTTTATGGCTAAATACGAAATTACCTCTCCAACTGGCGAACGCTTTGAAATTACCGCGCCTGATACGGCTACAGAAGCCGAGGTGTTAGAGTATGCGAAAGCACAGTTTGCACAACCGGCATCAACACCGCAGCCGCCGCCTCAACCGGAGCAGATAGCCCTTCCAGAAACGCTGTCTACAGACATTTATGGGGAAGTCTTAACACCACCCGAACAACTAAATAAGGCCGCGTTTATTCAGCCTACCCCCACCCCTCTACAACAATTTGGTCAAGAGATGATGGCGCCCATTCAACGTGGAGAGCGGATCTTAAAATCCGCTGCAAAGGGTGCAATCAGTTTTCCGACAGCTATTGCTGAAGTAGCGCCAAAATTTCCAGGAGAGGCTGAGTCTGAATTTACTAAGGGTTTAAAAAAGATTCCGGGGGTTGAGCCACTTATAGAGCACAAATCAGAAGGTTGGGTAGAAAACATTGCAGAATTTGCTGGAGGGTTTTTAGCTCCAGAAGGGGCGCTTATTTCTGGTAAAGTACCTACGGCGCGAGCATTGACCGGGGAAACTTTAGCAAAATCTCAAGCAGACGAAGTTTTTAAAATGACAGTTAAGCGCGAAGCAAAGCGGGCCATGGGTGAATTTGAGCCGTTAGATATTTGGACGCCAAAGTTACCTACTGTCGAAAACCAAACGCTGGGTCCTGTATTAAAAAAGGAATTAGAAGATCGCGTTTCTAAGCAGGCGCTTTACGAAAAAAATCTTAAGGATGCTGAAGATAATATATCTAAACAAACCGGTAAATTGATTGAAAGAGAGATGGCAGCAAAAGAACGTGCAGCAACTAAAATTGACAGACTGTCTCAAGAATCGGCAAAAGCTACGGCAAATAGAGAAGACGCAATTCTTAAAGCAAAAAACAAACTATCTACCTTTGATAACACTATTGAAGATCCTACTGTTTTTAACAATAAGGTTAGCGAATTAGAAGCACAAAGAGTTAGCTCTTTACAACGTATTCAAGAATTAGATCAAGAAATTATGGCCCTTGATCAAACAGCCGACATTACAAAAATCAGTCGTTTAGAAGGACAAATACTTGCTGAACGCAATAAAATTACTGACATTTATAGTCAAATAAATGACATAAATGTATCTCGTGGAATGTCGAGGGATCAGCGCCTTATTGCACGACAACAGTTACAGGCTCAAACGGATGAAGCTATTCGTTCTGCAAATCTTGCAGAAAAGCAAGCTCAAGGTAGACTTTCAAAAGAAGCCGTTAAGATTAACAAGGATTTACAGGCTGAACGTATTCGTTTGCTTAGACAATTGCAACAAAAACGAGCAATGCGACAAGACTTAAATCCAATTGCAGACAAGTTACGAACAAATTTACTTGAACAAGAACAAATAAAACAGGCTATAAAAAATACTGCTATTGGTGTTGACCAAAATATTGATTGGGCGCGTACCTTTGGTTCTACAAATACGCCAGAGCAAGTTCATTTACGCGCGTTAGAACAAGCTAAACTTGTAGATGACCTTGTAAAATCTGGTTTTGTTAAATCAGAGTTTGCAGATTCTTTGCGACAATCCGTTTACTCAGAAGTTTTAAAAGTTAACGGTATAAAAATGAAGACTGAAAAGTTGTCGAGGTTTAACTTTTTAACTGAGACTTTTAGATGGAGCAAGGTTCAGCGCCGCTCTGGTATCCCAACGGGCGAGTCCGTACAAAAGACAATATGGGCATTAAATCAAGGTAAGAATTTACAAAATGAGTACAAAGCCTTATTACAAAAACCTATAGCTCTTTTAAAAAAGAGCGGTATTGATCTTGATGAGCAGACACGAATACTACAGTACTTTGAAAAATTGGAAGATGGTCGCGTAATATTTAATCCAAGTGAATCTACCGATGCAACAAAGTTACTTGTACCAGCATATCAAGGTCCACAACTTACCGCAGAACAAATACAGGCGTTTAGTCAATTACGAGATATTTTTGATAGTCTTGCATATGAAGCAGGCGTTCCTAGATTAAAGCGATATGTACCTATTCGAGAATTACCAGAGTATATGGGCATTGCAAAAGGCAGTGCTGAAGCTAAATTACACCCAAGTGTTGAATATGCTCGAACTTCTGGGCAACTTGTACAGGGAGTACACGAAACTAATATTGTTACTCTTTCAGAAAGATATTTACGAGAAGTTGCTAACAAAAAATTTATTGGGCCTGCTTTAGAAGATGCGGTTGAAACTTTAAATCAATTGCATTTATCTAGACTTGTAGACGAAAGCAAAGCCTACAGTGAATGGATTTACGATGTCTTTAATTTAAACGCCGTAAAAAATGCATCTGAAGTACTTGGTACTTATAAATTAAATCAAATTAAACCAGAGGTTGACGCTTTTATAAAAGCATTGCCAGAAACTGAGGGTGCTCTTAAACAAATTTATGACGCCCTGACACGGGCCATGTACGTAAAAATGGTAGGCATAAATCCATCAACATGGGTTAAGCAATTTTTGCAATTTCCTACTATGGGGTCTATTGAACTTGGTGAACGCTGGACAGCTAGTGGAACGCGTGATGCACTAAACTTAAGTTTATCTGGTAAAGAGCGTATAGCTAATGCAAGAAAAATTCTTAGAGCATCTTTAATTCAGAACGGCCCCTTATTAGAATCTGAATTTAGCAAAGCTCCTACAAATGCTATTGCTAAGGGTATTGATTTTTTAAATGCACCTGCTCGTAAAGTTGCTCGGCGCACTATGGAAAAAGGCGAGGAATTTAACAGACTGCAGTCTGTATTAGGCGCACAAAATAAGTTCTCCTATTATTGGGAGAGGGGTGGTGAGGGGGGTATTCAACGACTTCTTGAAGAGTCTGCCCTTACGACTACTCAAAAGCAAATGGTCAGTAGAGCTTATTTAAGTGGCGGCGTAGAAAATGCTCGCGATGTTTACTCACTACTGATTACTCAGCGCATTAACTTTGCTTATGGTCTTGCAGATACTCCAGCACTTTTGCGCAGCGAGTTTGGTAGACTGTTCCCATTTTTGACTTACGGTAGAAATATTCTTACCCGTGGTGCAGAAGCTATATCTGAAGGTAGATATGGAAAGTTAGCTGAACTTGTATATAAACCTTTAATGATGCTTGCAGCGTTTGCTGGAACTACTAAAGCTATCACAGGCAAAGGGCGTACTTTACCGCCAGGATCTGAGCCGTTTGAAGCAGTTACGGATATAGCAAACTATGGCGTTGCAGCAGCGCCTCAAATTATTGGTAAAAATATTTATAAGATTCTATCGCCAGTGCCGTTTACCGTTTGGGATGAAGCCAAATTTAAAAAAGAGTTGGAACGCAAACTTGAAGTGTTTCCTGAAATTGGTAAATCTAGTCCGTTATATAACACGCTGCTTAAGGAGTTTAAGTAATGGGTATTTTTTGGGACCCCCAGTTTGGGATATTTAATGATGGAGCAGATTTGCTTAAACCAAAAACGGTTCAAGAACAACAAATGTTGCCGCGAAAAAAAGGAGAATTAACCACAGTACCTTATGGGGATATTCAGGGTTATAATGAACGGTCAATGCAAAATGAAAAAGATTTTGCTGCTATTAAAGATAGATTAGTTATGGGCTTAACCCCTCAAAAAAATGAAGAGCAGTTTAAAAGCAGTCGAGAATTTAAAAATAAACCAGAAGCTTTTGTAGTTCATTGGACCGGCGATCAATTTCGATATTCTGGTGTTGATAAAAATACAGGAGAAAAAAACTGGATACTAGATGAAAATGGTAATAAGATTCCAAAGCCTATTAATCAATTAATAAATTCCATGGCAACTAGAAACAAAAAAGGTGAGATGGTTCCTGGTAAATCTGTTCATTATGTAATGGATGCTAATGGTAATATAGTTCAAACGTTGTCCGAAAATTTACAGGCTGGGCATGTTCTTGGTGCAGCGGGAAATCCTAAAAAACCAAAGGAATCCCCAGCCATTACTGAACCACAAAAACAGGATTCTTTTACACAATTTCCAACAAAAGTCTCAAGTAAAAATGCTTTGGGTATTGAAGTTGCTTTTGATCCAACTATAAAAGGTAATCAGTTATCTGAAACAATGACAAACAATCTTAGAGAATTTCTAATAACTACCATGCTTCAACATAATCTAAGCCCAAAAAATTTGTACGCTCATGGCGAAATACAGGCAGATCGTGGCGGTGGTAAAGGCGAAATGGTAGAATTTATGAAAGACTTTCGAAAAAATTTACCTAAGTATTTAGATGAATACGCTGATAAGTATGGTTTAAAATGAACTTTCAAGATATATTAGATATTGTCAGCGCCATGTTTACTATCATCGGCGCACTAAAAGTCATTGCAAGGTATACGCCTTGGAAATGGGACGATCTCATCCTAGACTTTTTGGATTTTCCTATGAGAGTTTTACGAAAGAAGGATAAAGATGAAAGCTGAAGAATTGCTTCATAAAATAGATAAGCGGTTAGCCGTGCTTGAGGCTCTTAGCAAGGCCCATGCAATGGAAACTGACGAACAATTTAAAGAAATTAAAAGTGATCTCGTATTAGTTAAAACAGAAGTGGGTAAACTAAAAATAAAAGTTGCGGGTGTTGCTGCTGTCGCTTCTCTTTTTGTAAGCTTCGCATTAAATAAGTGGGGTATATAGTGGCTACCCTTGGTTTGTTTTTAACTAGCGTACTTTCTCTTTTAATATTTGATCCCTTTACAACGGCTTACTTATATGATGAACCATCACTGCTTTGGCGCTTTGTAACGTTATTCACACACATTGTGAGCCACGGTAGTCTTGCTCATTTACTTGGTAATTTTATTTTTGGTCTGCCATATTTGTTTTATATGGAGTATAGACTTAAAAGTCCGAAGAAATTTATTAGATTGTTTTTTGCGTTGGGTATTTATGCGTGGCTTTTTCAAATTGCGTTTGACCAATTTTCTGCTTATAAATCGCTTGGCTTGATTGGTAGTAGTGGGGCAATCTTTGGGATAGTCGGCGCTGCCCTTATGTCTTACCGGGGTTTTAAGCCGATTCAATTGGCGGCCAAGGCGCTTCTTATATTTCATGTCGTTACACAAGCACAGGCTGCATTTACTAATGTTATGTTTCCAACGGGCATTGCGTCAGCAGCACATTTAGGTGGTTTGATTGGCGGCATTTTGTTTAGTCATTATCGTCTGAATCGGGGTCCCAGTCGCTCTCGAAAACAACCTCGCGGTGTACGTCGTTTTCTTCCAAAGCTATAATTCTATTTTCTAGACGATGAATGGCGACGCGAAGGAGCTTTAACTGTTCGTCGAGAATGTTTATTTTTTTTACCGTCAAGGCCAATTGTTCTTTCTGAGTCACTTGTTACCTCCAATACCTTTCCAATTTCAAGTTGTCGCATTTCAATAATAGCCCCTTTAACAATAGCAAACTGCTCTGCGTTATCATCAATAGATTGTCCGCATATCCAGACCGCTACAATGTAAGCTATCTCATTTTCTGCAACTATTACCCCACACATTTCACATTCAATTGGTGCAGCTTCGGCGCCAGACCAATGAGCGTGGTCCCAAAATTTTATGTAAACTATGTTGCTTTTAATTTTCATACACGTTTTGTTAGATAATATCCACGACAACTTTTGCAGTACCATTGCTGCTGAAGAGTCATAGAATTAGCCCTAATCCCATCCTTAATAACTTTGGTTGACCCACACTTTGGACAACCTTGTTTAGATTCTCCTGACAATAGCGCCATATTTGGATGTCTATCCATCCATGGTAAAAGTTTGTTGTAAACTTTTTCTAAAAGCAAAACATCTTGTTTATTATATTTTGCTAACAACCTCCAACTATCTGCATCATTACGTAAACATCCAAGCCATAGATCAAAACCAGTGTGCTTAACCTTTTCGCCCAATTTAAAATATTGGGCTAGATCATTTAGTTTATGGCTGTTAAGGCTAAAGCATCGGCGAGCTACCTTAAGTGTGTCTACCGTTGCAAATTGGGAGGGGGGGTTTAGGCCATGATACGCAAAGCGTGAGCGTGCTTTCTTAATGTCGAATGCATCCCCATTATGTGCTACCACAACGTCTGCTTGGTCAAACAGCATTCTAAGTTTACTGGCTAAATCTCTGTCGTCTCCTTTTTTATTCTGTAACGTAATGCACTTAACATCCTTATCGCCTAACCATTTATAAGCAACAGACAGAATATACCATTCTTCTTTAAATGCAATCACATCTTGCTCATACTTACCCCAAACGTATGCAAGATTAGGGGCAGTCTCAATATCAAAAAATAATACTTTAGGTTTAGTCTGTGCCATGGCCTTCCTCCGATTTTGGACACCAGTCACTATGGCCTGGTCCTCCGGTTTTTTCTGAGCCGCATTCACATTTTATTGGCACAGTTGTATCAACCGTAGGAAAGTCCGGTGTATTTAAAAACTCTTTTGCACATTTCTCACAAAGCTCATATATATTTATTACGTGATCACAGCAGCCCATTGTTTGTCTCCAAGGCTTTTTTTGCAATGTCTAATCCTAGTACATTAACGGGAATATTTTTAGGATCAGTTAGCCCATCACAATTACCGTGTTCGGTACACCGGTAATTATCTTCGTCGGCAAACCATTCAAGCGCCTTTCTTAGTTTTTCTAAATATAAAAACTGTTCGTGTGTCATCGTTTTCTAGCCTTCTTACTTATGCCGCTCCCGGCGGTTCTGGTGGTATGCCAGAGTCCCATGCCGATGGCCGCGAGTTCATCCTCGGATTTAACCCGCCCTGCGTAACCGTTAAGCGGGGCTTTTTTACCTTGCCAGTCCGTATGCTTTTGCCAAGACGCAATAGGAATGTCTGCAAAAATACTACAGCCGCTATGATACAAAGCAATAGCGATAACAGATACAGACCAGTGAGTGTATATATGAGTATTTCGAACCAGTTGCTCAATGTGAACCTCCTCTACTTTAGGAACTTTTTTATAGCCTTTATAAATTTTACATAGTCTAGTAAACACGTTATCTTTTTTGTCAACCGCAATAGTACCCGAATCAACTAGTACACCATCGGTAAACAAGGCCCAGCCAGACGAAATACTGGCTGGGTCCACATAAAGAATTTTCTTAGGCATTAGCTGCCTTTTGTTCAGGAGGCGTTAGTTTGTTCTGTGCAATCTTAAGAATTTTAGTAACCGATTCTTGATAGCCTTGAAACCCTAGAGTATACACACACAGTTGATCACCGTTTAGAATCGCCAGGGCTTCTTTAATTTTTCTAACCGCAGTCTTCGCTTGCTCCGCATTTACACCTTCATTAGGTACAAGTTCAATACCAAACTGGAGTGTATATAATGCGCTGCTATCGCCACCCTCATTAATGCTATCATGTAAAGCATTTAGTACTTGTTTAACTTGGTCTACTGAGTTTAATTGTTTTGGGTTCATGTTCTATCTCCTTATTTATAATTATATCCGACTCCGATAAAGAAGTCAAGAGTTTTATATCAACTTTCAACGGTACCCGTAATGGATACACGTTTTCAGCAACCTGTTTAATTTCTTCTACCCGTGCTTCGACATGCCGATCGTTAGGTATACTTATAACAACCGAGTCATGTACTTGAGTAACTAATCTGTATTTCATACTGTGCAGTTGAATCATGGCACGTTTAGTAATGGTAGCGCCTAAACTCTGAATCGGAAAGTTATACCCCTGTTTTAATGCATGTCTCCATTCTTTGCTATTTGTAGGTTCGTATTCAATAGCTGGTAGTCTGCGCAATCTACCTGCTTCTGAAATAACGCAGGCATGCTGTTCAATAAATTGTCTCTGTCTTACTAAGTACTCTTTGTAACCCTTATAAAGATCATAGAATTGAGCAATGATATCTCGGCAATCTTCAACCGAACGATCAATCATACTGGTTAATCTGTAAGCGGAAGCATCGTAGATCATGGCAAAGTTTACAGCTTTGCCAGTTTGTCTGTCTGCCCCTATAGCTTCTGCTGTAATTTGATGTAGATCTATTCCATCATTATACCCTTTTAGAAGAAGCCTGTCATTTGATAGGTGGGCGGCAAGCCGTAACTCTAATTGACTATAGTCAAAGTACACAAAAATTTGCCCAGGATCTGGCAAGAAAAATTTCTTAACCTCTGACCCTCTTGGCAAGTTTTGCATGTTTGGATTTCTTGATGATAATCTACCAGTTACAGTACCGCCCGAACTATCTTCTTTGCTTCTGCCCGTTTGCAAATACTCAGCATAGATTCGTCCGTTATCTACGTGAGCAAGTAGCCCCGTCTTTTCTACCGCATCCCCTGTATAAGTATTTAATATCTTTATGTTTTTCTTCCATGCTCTATATATTTCAAGAGCCTTTTTAATTTTATCTTGCGGACCGTATGCTTTATAAATAACTTCCAAAGAACTTTCGGAAGTTGATGGTTTGCCCGTTGCAGTTTTTTCCACAAGCTTTTCAGGGATTTTAAATTGACCGAAGATAAGCATTGATAAATGCTCCGCGCTCTGCCAATTAAATTTCGTATGGCTTTTCGCACTCCGTTTTTGCACGTTGGCTTTACCCCTCGGCGTTTGTTTTGTTGCGAGTACTTTTTCATATAGGGCCTCCTCAATATTGTTTATTTCCTTTGCACAAATTAGAGACATCTCTGCTAGTAAACGTACGTTTTCTGCTAGTAACGTACTAGCATATCTATTTAATGCCGCCTCGTCAAGTTTAATGCCGTCTAGTTCCATGGCAAGTAGTACTTTTTCAAGGGGCATCATTTCATTCGTGTAGTAATCTAGCGGTGAAGTTACATACTTTTTTTCCTTTAGTGCCTTATCCATTTTTTTAATAGCGGGCACAAGTGACCAAAATAGTTTTAAAGTATTCTTGCAATCTTCAAGGCAGTATCTTTTAATAGTATAATGGAACGGTTCAGAGTCATCCTCTAAATCATAGCGACAAAGGTCTGCAACAGAGCGCCCATTAATAGAGCTGATTGCCCTGTCCAGTTCTTTTTTATTTGTTAGCGATGATTCGCCAAAGTATTTTACCGACAAGTCTTTTAGTCCGAGTGGTTGATTCTCATCTATAAGTTGCGCTAAAAGTTTTGTATCCCACACTTTACAATTAATAACAACACCTGCTTGCACTAGAAACTTTAAATCAAAACGTATGTTGTGCCCCACAATATGGTTGTCTTTGTTAGCTAGGTACTGACGAAGTTCTGTATCATTAACATCAACATACTTACCAATTGCCCCATCAAACGTTCCAACGCCATGAATGCGATCGGTCCTTGGGTTAAGTCCCGTTGTTTCAATGTCTAGTGCAATAATGTTCATAACTCTAGCAATCCTTTCTCGGCCTCAAGTTTAAACGTAAAGGCATGCTCATTGTTGTTCTTTAAGCATTTGCGTAATGGTACTTTGATACCGCGCGGTCCGTCACGGTTAAGCGTGCATTCAATTATAATCTGTTGTCCCGTGTTGCGCATATCAAGTTGTTGCTCTACCTTGTATTCAATACGACCTGACTCTTTAGCAGCATCTACTGATGCCTCACCGTAAGTACCTCGTCGCTTTTCGCACACGATACCAATAGACAATTGCCCATCATACTTCAACTTCATAGCATCTAAGTCAAGCAGCCACTGGTCAACCGACATGCGAAGGTCAGAAAGATTACGAGCTACTGCTTGCAAAGAATCAATGATAACAAGTCCACGTTTTCCAGGATGCATTTGAAGCATCTCACCTACAGATAGTTCAATTTCAGCCATCTCTATCTTACCAAAACTAAAATAAAGCGGGAGCTTAGAGAGGCCCGCATGGCGCTCCCTAAGTCCCTGCATTTCTTTAACAGATGTCCATGTCTCATTGAACTGGTTGCACAAGATGCGTTCGGTTAAACGCTGCTTGCCATTTTCCTGATCAATGAAAAATACTGGGTTACCAATGTTTGCATTGTGTAGTGCAAGTTGCATAGCAAAAGTTGACTTACATGATTTTGGTTCCCCAAGTATGGCAAAGAAACCCGCCAGACCAAGAAGTTCTTTATCTAACTTTTCAATACCGGTTTGCACACCGACCACCTTTCGCTTCATGCGCTCAATAAATTTGTCCGTGTCCAAACCTAATCGTTTATTAGAAAGGAAACTTACTTGCTGTTGCGACATTGGCACTCCCTGTTCCAGATGCTTTTGTTTTACTAAGCGCAGGCTTTACCACAAAGTCTGGCGCTTTCGGGTTTTTCTTTACACCACTCTGTGCAAATACAGACAGCCTAATCATTCCGTCTGTTATCTCCACATTTGACAGTTGTTCTGCTCTAATCATCAAAGATAGATAGGCACGTTCGTTACCTTCCTTATCTTTAAATGTACCTTTGTATCCGATACCAAGATCGGGTGTACGTGGTTTTGCGTTGTTCATGTGTCCTCCTTAAAGTTTGCTTCTAGGATGGCGTCGCCGATATTCTGCACGTGCTAAGGCAATCTCTGCCTCAGTCCGCTCAGGGACAATGCCATCTATAAGCAATTGTTTGTTTTTGTAACGCGAATAAAGTGGTTGCCAATCTCCATAAATAATATTGCCTTCGACTAACTTTTTAAGTTTAGCATCCGGCATTTCACGGAGAACTTCAGGAGTTAACTCGTACTTATATTTGTATTCCCCTGCAGGTACTGTATTATTTTTGATATGCTCGTCAAGTTTTTTCCATCTCTCCAAGGCTTCAGTTAAATTAGCGGAAGCTTCCAATGATCCGGCTTCGCCGTTACTTTTTTCGTAGTCTCTAGCGTAAACGCTATTAGTTTTTTCATCGTAGTAACAATTGATAGTAACTATTTCTCCGAAGTGGTTGTCAGAAAGAAGCACATAAATAAACACACCGTGATTTGTTTCTCCAGCATCGTGCAAATTTTTTAAGTACAGCCCTATTTGAATTAAGTACTCTTGACTTGGCTCTGGCTTTTGGAAGAATAAGTCAGCACCATAACCAGACTTAGTTTTAATTTCAACCGCAAACTTATCCCACCCAGTTTCAGTTTTTTTATACATCAAGTAGTCTAAGAACCCGTCCCAGTTTGGGTTAGATTGTCCTACAGGAATTTGTGACTGCACCGGCGCTGGATGCCACCCTACAAAATGTAAGTGGCGAAGCACTCGCTCAATAAGAATCTTTTCAACGGCATCTCCTATAAGCATTCGCATTGCTCCGGTAAAGTCTGTCTTATTAGTTTCGGGTTCGCCTTTCCACGCCCAGTATTGATCGCGCAAACAAGATAGGTTAGCACTAGGATAATGCCCACGTCTATCTCTAAAATTAATGCGATCGGTTTCAGTTAACATAGCCTTCATTGCTTGTAAAAATGTATTCATGAGTACAATTATACCGCACATTCGTAAAAAGTACAAGACATTTATTTTTACGTGAACCTATTGACAAACTGTAAAATCCGTGTTATAATCTGTAGAGTTCCCGCAGAATAGTGTATACGTATATAGAGCATGTCTTTTAAAGAGACATGCAGCTAACGTAAGTATAGGGCCGCCTAAATATTAGACAGTTTAGAGTCTATAAAATAGTGCTTGACTTTTAAACTTACCTGGTGTATAATTATAATATGGATGGTAGGGGCAGGTTAACAAGATTATCACTGATGATTTTAGCGCAGGCTGTCGAGGATGTCTTGCGCTTTGAGTTAGGCTTGCCCCTGGAGGGGATTGAACCGGGAGAAATCGAGGAGGCGTATGCTGAGGCTCGAATGTACATTATGCGCTACCCGCGACTAGTCGATCGGTATAAAAAGCTAAGCCGCAAAAAGCAACAATGGTTGCAAGAGGTTGAAAATGCAAGGGAATAAAGTGTATGTACAGAAACTAGGGCAGTCACTGTTCCGCATTCCAATGGATAGTTTTAACAGGCCGGTGCCCGTGCAGTCAGTTACAGAAATGCCTGACGGTTGTTTTCCTATGACTCTTAACTCAGAGGCCGAATTGCGAGCGCACTTTCCTAGCGCAGAACTAATATTTATTACAGCACCGAGTAATAATACAGTAGTTCACCGTAGTCCTGACGTTGCTCATCAAGTTGCTGCAATTCTAAAGCAGTCCACTACCACCCCTCCAACCAAAACAGTTGGTGTTGCCGTAGAAACAGGGGAACTTTTAGCCTCGTCTGTAAACTCAAAGCAAAAGGCAGAAGAATTTTTGAAGCGGTTACAAACCGCGTTACAATACGCGAGCAAGAAGCACGCACCAAAGTTGCAGCATCAAATAGAAATAGTACAGGAGTTGATTAGTGAAATCTTCTAGTGTTTACGCTACTGTGTTTGTTCTTAGGGAATATTGTTATAACCATCAATCAGAGGAACCTTGGTTAGTTATAGGCTTCATTGTAGATAAGTCAAAAGGTAATGGCGCCACAAAGCGAGAATTCTTTGATTACATGTGGGAGAAAGGTTTTGACGAGGGTTTATGTCTGAAGATATAAAAATAAAACCAGAACGATTAACTCCTAAACAGCAACGTTTTGTTGCCGCTACTGCTCAAGGTATTTCTGGAAAGGACGCCGTAATTGCTGCAGGTTACAATGTCACAACCGACAGTAGTGCTGAGTCTTTGGCTAGTAAAATGTTAGCTCAACCTAAAATACAAAATGCACTGTCGGCGTCTATCACGCGACAGTTCCCAAACGTGCCAGACATGGCAGCAAATACTTTAGTTGATATTCTTATCAACCCAGAAGGGCGCGCAGGCGATAAACTAAAAGCAATCGAATTGCTATGTCGTATTTGTGGTTGGCAAGCGCCAAGTCAACATGCGTCACTGAATGTTTCAGTTAGTGAGAAGTTTAAACTACCGGAGGAATAGTATGATTATTTTAAAAAAAGCGGATGGGTTATCAAATATTGAGATGGTTCTAACAGCCGAAGGTTTAACTTGGATGGAAGTTAGTAACGAATTTATTAGTTTTCTTTCCGCGTGTGGTTATGTAGTAACAGGGTATGAAGTTGGCAACCACCTATGCGCAGAGTTTGCTTTTCAAAAAGAAAAAGAAAAGGATGAACCACTTGTATTAGAACACGAGTGCAAACCTAAAAGAAAAAGGAGAAAGAAAAATGCCCGGACATTACAAAAAAGGTAAAGTCGAAAAAGTAATGCACGAATATAAAGAAGGAGAGTTGCGTTCCGGTTCTAAAAAAGGACCGAAAGTAAAGTCCCGTAAGCAAGCGATTGCAATTGCTCTCTCGGAAGCACGAGAAGCTGGTGAGCCGGTACCCAAGAAATCATCTGCTGCTAAACGATTAGGCATGATGAAGAAAAAGAAAAAGTGATAAGATTACTGGCATATCTAGTGCCGGTTCTCGGTCTACTACTTAGCATTAAGATTTGTTTTAGCTTTAGTCAATGTAACGACAACAGTTTACTAATTATTGCTTTAACCTATCTTACACTAATCTATACTTACTTGCCGAGGAAACGATGAAAGTAAAACCTTATTGGTGGTACAAAAATAAGTACGGAGATAAACAAGGTAACTGGCCCGTAAAATTAAACGGCCAATATATCCTATTACCATTAGCCGTAGAAATGTACATAGTACAGAAGTACTGGCACTTACGCGATAGTGTTGGCATTAAAAAAATTTACTACAAAAAACTGAAAGAGTACCTACCTAAGCTTTCTGTTTAGTGGATTTTAACAGTGATCGGTGTGCAACAAAGCGAATTCATCTTTGTATTCTACCATATAGCATTTTAGCTGTCAATACCACATCGGCACAATTCATTTTAGGATTATGCCTTCTTATTTGTAGAACAATCCCAGCCATGCGAGCAGCACTGGCAGAGGTTCCTACTGCATCTCCACGTACATACTCTAACCATGAGTCTGCGTCGTTAGAAAACGGCGCTCTTACTCCATTAAACAAAGTACCCACACTTAGTATACAATTGTTTTTATAATTTGCAGGGTAGAATAATCTACCACCCCCAGCATTTCCAGCCGCAGCAACCATAATAACATCACGATTAGCAAACTCTTCTAGTATTGCTTTCTCTTCTTCTAGTACTATGATACCACCATAGCTTAATGATAATACTTTTACAGACCTAGTAAGAGATTCGTGTAAGGCAGCCAGTAAAGGCACCTTAAATTGTGGACCAGGTTGCCAAGTAATTTGCTCCGCATCTACAGGCTTTGAATTAAGTAGGTCTAGCTGATTCTTAAGGCTACGTGCCATGTCCGTGCCGTGGTTTGACGGATGCACATAAGAATTTTTGCGCATATTAAGCCTTCCAGTATAAGACACTGAATTACCTACATCAACCTGTATAATGTCTACTGCTAAAGCACAGATTGCTACGTGAAAAATAAAAAGTAGTTTCATTCGACACTCCCTACAAGGTTATAAACAACTAAAAGAATAATTACAAAGACTAGGGTAATCATTAAAACTCCCATCTAAAAGAGAGCACGGTGCGGTCCGAACGTAGAAACACATTGAACCGCCCATGCGTCACATTTATTTGTCTCTCATACGCCACCTTACTAATAACAAATAGGGTATCAGTGTACTTGTTTCGCACATGTGGTTCGACCTGCATTTTAATGCGGTCAACCCGCCTGTTAAGCTCTGCATTATACTCTACAGTAGCTTGCTGCAATGTAATGCGACAAGCATTTACCTGAGTTTGCAGTGTGATACCACATATTGTAGCTATTATTTGGTGAAGCATTCTTTATATATTTTCTTAAGTGTATCCCGCTTGATACCGAGATAAGAATCCTGCCGTTTATTATGTATAACAATGCGAGACTTGTTTTCCGTAAAGTAAACGTCAACACTTTTATTAATGGTAACTTTCTTAAGGTTACTTCGGGTCTGGTTCCTTGGTGCAAACGCTTCGTACATTCCGTCACTCATCTGAATCCTCCTTCTTTTCTAATCTTGTATGTAAATCCATTGACTTAGTTAATCTTACGGGTAATTTTAAAAACATGCTCCTAATAACTATTGAGCAGGCCCTCCCTTCTTCATCTTCAAAACCAAAACCGATAGCGCCAACAGGCTCGTCAGAATACTGTATGTCACAAGATTCTGTATCAGGTATGTTTTCTTTATCTCCGTAAGCTACTAGCATTCTTAAGTCTCCCCATGATATTTTCATTATTAGTATCCTCCTTTTTTATACCAGCCCTGCCCTTTAAGCACAAATCCTCCAGCATTTAGCGAGAAAACCTTTTCAGTTTTCTCAGACTTGCACTTAGGACACGGCGGCGTTGGTGTTACAGATTCTTTAATAGAACGCTCGTATTCAAACGTCGTACTACATTCTGTGCATTTAGCGTCGTATTTCATTTTGTAAATCCTTGAAAAACAAAGGCTCCAGTTACTCCTACAAGTACGTAAAAATACCACGGCAATCCTTTAGATGAATCAGTCTCACGAAGTTTCTCATCTTGACGCTTAATAACATCTTTGAGAATCTTACTTTCTTTTTCTAAAGTCTCCGTGTATTCTACACAAGCGGTTAACACTTCGTCGCACTTTGGCTTAGGCGTCTCCGCTTGGACCGTCGCCGCGGTAGTGCTCAAGTAAAGAGCGCATACGGTCACGAGCACGGTCACGTTCTTGCTGTATCGCTTTGAGTTTATCGGATAAGGCTTCATCTTCTTTCTCCTTTAACTTTATTTTAAGTTCTTTGTTATTGCGAGATATTATGTAATTATAGACTAAAAGTATTACTCCAATAATAGACAATGCCATATCTTTCATATGTACTCCGTTTTTGGTTTGCCGCATGCTGGACACGGCGTGTTGATATTATCATTAGTTAACTCACGGTTGTCACTAAACCCGCAGGACACACAATGCCAAGTGTTGGCCGCGTGTAACTCTGCCTCTGCGTCAGTTTCAAAGATGAGGGGGCAACCTTCTATTGAACACCTAGTCATCTCGTTTTGCACATAGTCAAAACAAACTTTGTGTAAACATTCAAAGTTACGGGCTTCGATGTAGGAACCTGGAGCTAGGTCCAGCCTATACCGTGTTTCCCCATTTTGTGCAATAAACTGTTTCATAAAATTATACTCCTTTTTGTGTTAAAAGTCAAAGACAAAAACTGTGCCAATAGCAGCAGCTTGCCCAGCCACATTAGCTAGGATGTCTCCACCATCTAGTCTTCTTGTTTTCCCTGCGTCAAACATCTCTTTGGTAAACCATACCATTGAGGTTACTGCCGCAGAAAATACTAAGGCATCCGTTCTTTCCATGCGAAAGGCATGAGAAGAAATCCCGTAACTCACCGTTTGAATTGCATATACTGCCGCAAAGTGGTTGACTTTGTCGGGCTCTATAGCGTACGAGGTAGAGCAAAGTAGTGTTGCTAATATTAGGACGCGCATTTTTTCCCCCCTTGTATTTTAAAAAGTTTAGCGGGCTCATCATTAAATATTCGACTGTTTTCAATAGGTACACTTATATAACCGTTAAAAGTTTTTATGCTGATAACGTACTTGTCTACTCCAACAACTTCGCCAAAGTAAACAAAAACACAATCTTCTCCTTCTGGATACTTAACTCGAACGTGGTCACCTATTTTTATTTGATTAAGCGTTAGTCTCATATATTCTCCTTTCCTATTTTAACTTCTTGACTTTCTCAATTAAAAAAGTCTGTTTGTAACCGGTCATGTCAATTAACTCTGCCTTTGTAATTTTAGTTTCCCCTTCTTTATTTTCCCATAAAAGCGCAGTCACAAGCCTACGTTTCTTGTCTTCACATACGACTGCATCACCTACACTTAAAGAAAGAGAATCTATTTCTTTAATATACTCAAGCAATACTTTAAGAATATCAGGAGAATTTTTGATATAGTCCTTAATCTTCTCGATTGCAATTGTATCCTTGTTCGTAATTAAGTTTAGGTTTGTTGCATAGGTTTGAGCTAAATAAAAGTTTTCTGTTTTCATGTATTCTCCTTTTGTTATATTAGTCCTAGTTCTTCAAAAAGTTTGTGCGCATATTCCCGCACGCCTGCGTTAGAGCATTCATGAACATTAACAAACGGTACTCCGTTATCGTCTAGTTCAAGTCTCGCTTTGTATGTTTTCGTTTCAAATGTGAATAACATCCATGCGCATGGTATTTCAATATCTTTCATCACATCACCTCACTTTTTTCAGTTAAGAATGCCGGTTTTTTCGAGCCGTTTGCTAACATGTATTCAAGCCGGTTAACAATTCTAACCTCGTTATCAAATGTAGTTTCGTCGTCGTCTCCGTCACTAGTCCATGTCACTATGTGATATTTAGGGTTACGTTTAATAAAGTCTAACAATTCATGCAGTCTATCCGTTGAGAAATACATTCCATTATCGGGCTCAATCCCAATTGTTTTCCAGTCTGCCGTTTCGTCAAGTATTCCCACATAGTCTCTAAACTCATCATAGTTGTCAAAGAGTTTCATGTTAACCTACCTTTCGTTTAAGTTCGGGTACTTTCGACCAATTGGTATTTTCAATGTTTTTAGTCCCATGATAGACTAAACCTATTCTAGGGTTTTTTCCTAGCGCGATATCATCTTGATTAGACGCATCGGCATACCCTGCCCGTTTTAAGTCGGCCACGTTCTCAAATACAAGAGAATGTCGGTCTTTAGTCACGTCAATAAGCTTGTCCTGCGTGCCGCCGAACGAAAATATAACGGTGAAGTTTTTAGGTAATTCATGAAATTTCAGCATAGTGACCATTTTCGTATAGGCATAGAATTCGACATTCGGTCGAGCCTTAATTATTTTTAACCATCGGTGTAAGTACTCTTCACTGTAAAAATCGCCGCTATCATGAATGCGAATACGCTCTGCTTTGCAATTGTCAATCTCTTTAAGCATTGCATCAATAAATTCATTAGATTGCGTCAAAGCAAGGCGCGCTTCAAAGGTGCGCGCCACGTTTGAGAATCGATACGCGCCTGCTAATGCATAGCATCCCTTAGCGCATGCGCCTGCGTTAGGGCAGGTAAACATTCCACTAGTGGATTTAAAAGCTGGAATACCGAAGTTAAACGTGCGTTTCTTAGACTTCTTTATCTTGCTATTTTGTGTTAGTAACTGCATAATTATTCACTCCAATACTCGCAGGGATTTGAAAATCGCGGTCTTTAAGGTAGCGACGGACTATATTCCTACCCTCATACCAGTCGTCTAGATAACCATCGCTTGACACTTCAATTAAGTCACCTAGATGATGCTTTAAAATGAGCAGACATGCTACAACTACAACGTCGTAGGGTTTAGCTGCGGTTTTGCAAAAGTTCTGATAATCGGAATTCAAAACCTCTTTAAACGTGGCTCGCAGGCTAAAGTCTTCATGCGCGTCACTGCCCTTGCCGTTAAAGAAAATACCGTCGTATTTACCGGGCTCTGAATGCGCGGAATATCCTGATAATTCTCCGTTGATAATATAATACGCTCTAATCAACTTTGCGCAGTCTTTAATAGCTGCAGCATACTTTTTTTCAGCCAAGCATGCTTCACCTTTTTTAGGCTTGTTAAATGTCCAGTAATGCGTGTATCCCATAATTAACCTCGCGGTTAAGGGGATAGCCTAAACTATCCCCTCGTTGGTAGTTAAGCGGCAATCTGCAACATTGCATCGAATAGTGCCGCGTTTAGTTCAAGTTTAGATTGTACGCCGTTAATAGCACGCGCTTTCCTAATCTCGTTTTTCTCGTCAACGTATCTAAACCCATTGACAACGGATTCTTGAACGCGATTAAGTACTGCCCATGCTGTATTGCCTTTATCAGCTTCACGTCGAGCGGTGTTAAATTGCTCAATGTCAGTAGTTAACGGATTGATACCTCTAACTATTGTAGCTACAAGCTTAAAGTTTTCATATTGCTCATCGGTCAAAGTTGTAGTTTGTAGTTTTGCAATAGCCTCATGTACTTTGTGCAATTGTGATAACAAAGTAGCTACTGCCTTAGAGACTTTTTCGGCGGTATATCCTACGTGCCTAATTCTAACAGGCGGCACAAGTACCTTCCCGATTACTAGACCATTAGAACATACAAGCCTAAACACTCCGAATTGTAGTACAAACGAGGTAGAGCCATCGTGTGAGTTAAGAACTACAATCTCAGCAAAGTCACCATCAGGCAGTCTAAACGCTTCATTCCTGAAACGCATAGCATGCTTTCCTAGGCCAGTGCGAGACCTGCCCGTTTTGGAAGTGATATTCCAGCCTAATACTGACATATCATCAATGAATTGTTTTGTACTAATGAAACCGTACCTTGCGCTAACATTAACGCTCGGTGCGATTGCTTCGAATGGGTTACTCATGGTTATCTCCTTTGTTAATATAAGTAGCTTAGCACACACTCGTATACAAAGCTAGTATCTTCATTTAAAATATCTAATTCTTCTTGAGTCATCTCTCTACCGTTATAGGATGCTGATACGATAAAAGCATCACAAAAATCAGGCGCGTCTCTATGGTCAATACCATCAAGTTGAATGTCCTCAATTAATGAATAATCAAGTTTCATCGTAGTCCTGCTCCTCTAATTCCTCATCAATCTCCCCCTCGTATTCATTAAAGCAATTCTCGCAGTATTCGTCAAGGGAATGATTGCATAGTTTGCTATCTCCTAATTCTAATTGTGCTATCAATTTGTGTATTGACATATTATCCACCTTTCTCTTCTGTGATTACATAACAAAATTCTCTTCCTGTATAAGTTTTAGATATAGAGAAAGAAATGCTATTTGCGCCGTTAGTGTCCCCACCCCTGAATACACTTTTTTTAATACCAACAAACTTTGCAATAGCTGCATGTATGTTTGAAGCATTTATTGTCGTGCCTTTGCTATTTTTTCCTTGTAAATATTTTATTTTGAATCTCATAAATTACTCTCTTTCTTGAACTTGTTGTTCAATAGTTTTCTGAATATCTCTGACCTTTGCATCAGCTAGTTTTTTACCTAAGCCTGCAATGCCAAGCACTAAGGCAATGGTAAGAACTACGATTAGTGTCAGTGTAGTTGAACCCTTTAGCATATAAACTCCTTGGTTAGTTTGGTTAAGTCTCACACCATTAGAATGTTGCATATAACGCGCCGCTTGTAAAGTATTGAAATTTCTATATCGCAATTGTGAAAACGTGTAGAACTTCCACTCAGTGCTATCCTACTTTTCCACCTAAGTAATTGATATTGCAAACGAATCCCCCCAATTGTATATCTTTTAGTAGCAAGAACGTAGACAGTTAGGCACGAGCGCGAGCGTTGCAAGACCCCATACGCCATGGGGGTAGGGCACCAACGGGCACGGGTCCCCCGACGGAGAGAGCTTTTTTATCTTCGGCTTCGTGTGTATTTCTAGCCCGGTTTTATTTTATAGGGCTTTTTGATCTGGCAAGGGCGGGGGGATGGAGGGGGGTGGGTTACAACGCGCCTATAAACGATCCTTGCAAGAAATAATGGCATTTGCGGGCGGGGTAGCGACCGGTAGCGGGTGGGTCGCGGGTTTAGCAAGTACACTCGCTTTTGCTAATTAATAAGTACTAGATATGTAAACTATACCTATTTACGGCAGATACTGTCAAAAAATAATAAAAAAAAGACTTGACTTTTGTAAAAACGTGTGTTATACTTGTGATATAATGGGCGCCGCATAAACACGACGCCGTTATTCTTACCTGCGGCTATAGCACGCATGGGGCGTCACCTGCCAACTCGCGACAAAGTGGTGAGCTACCCGGAGGCTACCGGGACTTCTAAAAGGATTTTCATGGCCAATCTTAAAACTAAATTACGCCTTTCTAAGGCTGCCAGAAAAGCGGGGTCTAAGGACCCCTTTGTTGGCTATACACCCTCCAAACATTCTAGGGAGGGGGGGTTAAATGACGAATACCGGCGGCGGGTTAACAGGGAAACCGGCAGTAATTTGCAAGCGCCGGTGACCGGTAAAGTAAAGCCAGGCTCAAAAGACGCTAAACGTCGTAAAAGTTTTTGTGCTCGTATGGGTGGGGTTAAAGGACCGACCAGTAAAAACGGTAAACTAACGCCTAAAGGCGCGGCGTTAAAGAGGTGGCGCTGCTAGCGCGCGCCCCTTACCGACTACCGGTAGTACGCCCAGCCTTAAAAGCTGGGCTACCAACGTATACACTATATACGTATACACTATTTTGCGTCTGTACATCC
>Ga0214923_10001063_pt1 | contig 39942 bp, 34 predicted proteins | sample LL1510_MetaG_FD_177993 | JGI IMG/M metagenome (GOLD analysis project Ga0214923, IMG submission 177993) | Freshwater microbial communities from Lake Lanier, Atlanta, Georgia, United States - LL-1510 | ecosystem: Environmental > Aquatic > Freshwater > Lake | place: USA: Georgia | collected...
GAAACACAGGCCCCCCCCCCGGCGAGACAATCTTCAAATAAACAAGCTGCTCACGGAATCACTGTTGTGGATGCGACGAATAGCCTTACCAAGCAACTCAGCAACACTCAAAATCTGGATCTTGCTGCACTGGGCCGCTTCCGGACGAAGCGGGATAGAATCTGTGATTAGAAGGGTGTCGATTGCGCTTGTATCAATGCGCTCAATGGCTGGTCCAGTTAAAATCCCGTGTGTGATGGCCGCAATGACGCGGTTCGCACCACGTTCCTTGAGGGTATTTGCAGCCTGGCTCAGTGTGCCCGCAGTGTCGCAGATGTCGTCAACAAGAATAGCGGTTTTGTCTTTAACGTCGCCAATGAGATGCATGACCTGAGAAACACCAGGACGGTCGCGGCGCTTGTCGACAATCGCCAATCCGCAGTTGAGGAGCTTCGCCAACGCGCGCGCTCGTTCGACACCACCTGCGTCAGGCGAAACAACAATTGGATTTGCAACTTCCATTCGCGCAAGGTGCTCAAAAAAGACTGGTTTACTAAAGAGATGATCAACTGGCACATTGAAAAATCCTTGAATAGCACTGGTGTGCAATTCAAGTGTCAGGATCCGATTCACGCCAGCGCTTTCGAGCAAGTCTGCAACCAATTTCGCAGTAATTGGCGTGCGAGGCGCACTCTTCCGTTCCTGCCGGCCATACCCATAATAAGGAATCACGGCCGTGATGCGCTGAGCACTGGCGCGCCGCAGTGCATCCACCAAAATCAGCAATTCCATAATGTGTTCGTTTGCTGGCCCGCAGGTGGGTTGAATGACAAAGACATCGCGTCCCCGCACGTTGGATTCAATCTCCACACGGGTTTCACCGTCTGCGAAACGCCCGATAAGCGCAGAACCAAGAGGCGCATCGAGCCATTCGCAAATCCGTTTTGCGAGTTGAGGGTTTGCATTTCCACTAAAGACGAGCAGTTCCGATTCCATCATCTCACTCCCCTCTCACAGGTCTCAGCACAATCAAGCGCGCGTTCTCAGTTGAACGAACCTATAGGGCGAAAAAAGCGGAGTTTCAATGGCGTTGGAAAATTTCACTCAAAGCGAAAATCAGTGCTGCAATTTCCTCTTCGCTGGTCTTTCTGCCAAGTGAAATTCGCACACCATTGCGTGCCTGCGAGTGCGTGCGACCTTGCGCCAACAGGACATGTGAAGGACGGTTGGCGGCACTGCTGCATGCTGAACCACTGCTTGCATAAAAACCACGCAGGTCAAGCTCCACAAGGAGATCTTCACCACGCAAAACTGCATGCTCAACGCAAAGGTTGACCGTGTTTGGCAAACAAGTCTCTCGGCCTGAGTTCAGGAGAAGACCTGGTAAGCTCATGAGCTTATCTAAAAGTTTTCGCCTGCGTTCATCGACGGCCTGCATTTCCCGCCACCATTCATCACCAGAAATCTCATGAGCAATTTTGCCAATGCTCAACACTCCGGCAAGATTTTCAGTTCCAGCGCGCCGTGATCGCTCCTGCGCACCGCCACGAATCAGCGGCTCGAATTTTCGGCCGCGACGAAGAACAAGTGCACCTACGCCTGCAAGCCCACCAAGCTTGTGCGCACAAAGGCTGAATGAATCATAACCAATGCTGCACCACTCCTGCTTCAACAATTTTCCATAGGCTTGCACTGCATCAACATGGAAGTGGATGTTTTGCAGATCGGTTTGACCGATTGCGCCGTTCAGTTCATTTGCCCAAGCTGGCCATTGCGGCGCAGACGAGGTCCGCCACTCTTGCCCTGGCTTAGGCTTGACCCAACGCGCTTGATTGAGCCACTGAGCAAACTCAAAGGTCGGTTGAATTGCACCGGTTTCATTGTTTGCGACCATCATCGACACAAGAGCGGTGTTGGTTCGCAACGATTTAACAACGTCAGCGCAGCTCACACGGCCGGTTTCGTCTACGGGCAGCACAGTGAGTTGAAGGCCAGAGGTTTCTTCCAGGTAGCGCAGAGGTTCCAACACACTTGGGTGCTCTATCGAAGTTGTCACTGCGTGAACTTCATTTAATGGACGAGCCAATGCACGTAGCACTCCTGCGGTGGCCAAATTATTCGCTTCGGAGCCACCGGAAACAAAAACCACCTCTCCAGGCTCTGCATCGACACTTGCAGCCACTAACTTTCGCGACTCAGTCAGCGCGACGCTTGCTGAACGCCCTGCAGAATGCGGACTCGATGGATTTCCAGCCGCGGATTGTAAACGAGAGAACACCTGAGCAAGATGCTCTGCGGATGCTGGGCTTGTTGCATTATGATCGAGATATACGCCCACTCTTTCGCACTCCGGTCGATGTTTTTTTGCCAAAGGCAGCTTCAAGAACTTCTTCAACTCGTTTGACGCCCTGAATCACCAAACTCTTCCGAACTGTGATGGGCAATTCATCCAAATCGCGTAAATTATCATGTGGCACAATTACTTTCTTCACACCGTAGCGATGCGCCGCAAGAAGCTTTTCCTTGATGCCTCCGACGGCAAGTACATCTCCGCCAAGGGATATTTCACCGGTCATGGCCAAATCTGAAGGCAACGCGCGGCCAGAAAAAAGCCCAACCAACGCCGCGAACACAGCAACACCAGCGCTCGGGCCATCCTTTTTGACTGCTCCGGCAGGAAAATGAATGTGAATGTCGCTGCGCTGAACACTTTGCAGCTCAACCCCACAAAGAGCCGCCTTCGACTTTACCAATGCCAGCGCGGTATGCACACTCTCTTTCATCACATCACCCAATTGTCCGGTGACTGTGAGGTGACCTTTGCCACTGTCTATCCGCACGGATTCAATGTGCAATACATCACCTCCCACGGGCGTGTATGCCAGACCAGTAGAAACACCGAGTGGTAAGCTCTTGCGCTTCAGTGTTTCGATAAATCGAACCGGGCCAAGAATTTTATCGACATCTTTTCTTGTCAGAGCCCGTTTTTTTGAAGGCCTGCGGGAAATTTTTCGCGATTGTGAATTTAAATTCTCTGAAGAAACAGCGGCAGCTCCCGTCGTTTCCACGTATTCGTGCACCAAACCGCGCGCCAGTGCAGCAAGCTCGCGACGCAGTTGCCGCACTCCCGCCTCATGAGTGTAGCCTCGAATCACATCTGCAAGGAGTCCATCGGAAAGGGAGAACTCAAGACGGTTCAACAGGCCATGCTCGTCGCTCACCTGCGGAAGCAGGTGTTTTTGTGCGATACTGACTTTTTCTTCAAGCGTGTAGCTATCAAGTTGCACAACCTCCATACGGTCGCGGAGCGGACCTTGCAGAGTGGCGAGCGTGTTTGCGGTTCCGATAAATAAAACACGACTCAAATCCAATGGAACATTGAGATAGTGATCGGTGAATGTATGGTTCTGCTCAGAGTCGAGAACTTCAAGCAAGGCAGACGACGGATCGCCACGCACATCAGCAGAAATCTTATCCACTTCGTCCAGCAATATAACTGGATCCATGCTTCCGGCCTTCTTCAAAGCATCCGCTATTTTGCCTGGCATGGAACCTATATATGTTCTCCGATGCCCGCGAATTTCCGACTCATCGCGCACACCACCCAACGCGATTCTGTGAAATTTTCGGCCGAGCGCTTTTGCAACCGATTTTCCAAGGCTTGTTTTGCCAACGCCCGGAGGCCCTACCAACAAAAGAATGGGTCCTTTGAGGTGCCCTTTTAGCGCGTAAACAGCAAGAAATTCCAAGACTCTCTTTTTTACCTTCTCAAGGCCATGATGCTCAGAATCAAGAAGCTTTCTTGCTGCAGCGAGGTCAATTTTGCTTTGCGTGTAAACACCCCAAGGAATATCCAACAGCCAGTTCACATAGGAATGGCTCACTGTATATTCCGGGCTCCCCGACTGCATGACTGCCATGCGATCAATTTCACGCACGGCCGCCGTTCGCGCCTCAGTGGGCATCGCGCTCTTTTCGACCCGCTCTTTGAGCTCTTGCGGTTCCTGAGCGGCCGAAGAAGTGGTTTTCCCATCGAGATCACCCAACTCTTTCTGCAGCAATTTGAGTTGTTCTTTGACATAAAAACGCCGCTGTTGCTTGCCAACTTCGCCTTTAATTTCCGACTGAATGCGCTGCGACATTTCAAGAATTTCAATCTCGCGAGTGAGATACAGTTGCACGCGGCGCAGACGCTCGACGACGTTTTCAGTTTCTAAAAGCGCCTGCTTTTCAGACGTATCGATGCTTAAGTAAGGCACAACCAGATCAGCTAAATACTGAGCGTCTGAAACATTCTCGATAAAAATGTTTGCTTCGTTGGGGATATTCGGGCTGAGGCTCACTGCTCTTTGTATGAGATGTTTGAGTCCGCGCTGCAGAGCCGAAAGTTCCAATGACTCCTCGGGTGTCACTTCGTTCGGAAATTCAACAACAGCCATGATAGGGCTCCCCGGAGCCTGACTCAGGCTGGCAACCCGAAAACGACGCAAACCCTGAACAACGGCTCCCGCAGTTCCGTCCGGAAAACGAATGACTTTGATGATTTTTGCTTCTGTTCCCATTGAATAAAGGTCTTCAAACCGGATAGGCTCCTGTGCGTTATCGCGCAGAGCCACAATTCCCAACGGAGTTCCTTTCCGTGCGGCTCTCTCAAGAGCATCGTGCCCCCACTGTGCAGTGGGCGTCACAGGGACCACATTGTGTGGAAATAAAACCGAATTCTTGACCGGGAGAATGACGAGTGAATCCACCTCTTTGTTTTTTTCTTCCTGGCCAGGGTCGAGTGCTGCACGTTCGACCGGCACAAGTGCCCCAGGCGGAGCGTCTACCTCATCGTGCAGATCCCTGATATCCTTGTTTTGTGTACTCAATTGACGCCCTCCTCACCTCTCTCAGGCCAGGTCTTTGGCGAATATGGACGCCGCAGGCCCTCTGTCAACCCAATCTCTCTCGAAGCCTGCAACGGCCCTGAGAGAATTGAACCGCGAATGGACTTGCAATTTCCCAAGCCCGCTGTTAACGACCGAGGTCCGTATTCGTGTCGAAGTGTAAGGGGTCGTGTATGTCTCGCATTTGTGAATTTACTCAGAAAGCCAGCCTTGTTGGTAACCGCGTTTCACACGCGAACAACAAAACCAAAGTTCGCCTTCAAGCAAATCTTCAGGACAAAACTATCTTTGTTCCTTCGCTCGGCCGCAGCATTCGCTTGCGCGTCAGCACCTCAGCTCTGCGCACCATCAACAAGATCGGTGTGGAAGCTTATGCCGCCAAGGTTGGCCTGAAGCTCGGCTAGAGCTCAGCCGGTTGGCAAATTCAACGAGTGACTGAATAGTAAGACACCCGCTAAAAAAAGACAGGACGCTGCCGCGAACCTGTCTTTTTTTCGTTATTTTTTTGATAAATTTAGTTTTGATAAAGATATGAAATTCAAAGGACAACATCAGCAGCCATCGGCACCGCAACACCACATCGTCAAATGGGACTCTTCTGACTTTAGATGAAAATAAATCAGCCGAGCAACGCGAGCGTGTCTTTCAAACGTTTTTGAGCGTCTGACAAAGCGCAGGTCATGATGTCAACTTCCCAAGTATTGCCGCGCAAGCAACCTTTCAAAGACTCAAGCCACTCAACAAGTCCGGTTGAGTGTTTTTGCGGCGACGATTGTGGCGAGAGATCATCGCCGCAATCTTGGTCAACAAAGGCTTTCCACGCATCGTCATTGCCGTCGAGCAGGTTCACAATACGGTTGATACGCACTGTTTGTTCTTGGCTCGCCCAGTCACCATTGACCTGAAATGGGTACCAATCACACTCCGAGCGGTGCAGCCACAAACTCGCACCATTGCTCAAAGTGACTCGGCGGAAATCGGCTGGCACGGCATTATGAAAGCCATCGGGGCGCTTCCAGATCAGGTGCATGAGATTCTCCTCACACAAATTCACAATAAGAATGAGGTGTTGTTAGCACGTTCAAGCGCTGAAGACCACTCACCACAGGCACTCATTTCGAATTCCGCGAAAATTCATTGATAAGCTGAATATTTAAGCAAGAAGCCGATTCACAAATAGTTCACAACCCATCTTTGCAACTTCAGCCCCTGCTCTGTAGCAACGAGGGGTCTTAAGCAAAACTTTTCGGGAGGTCTCACGCGATGTTACTTCGTAAGTCCGTTGCTACTGCGTTTTTTGCATTGGCCGTAAGTTCGGCTGCAGCACAAGCTTCAACCAAAGCCAAGTCTCCAGCGAATCAGGCTCACGCCGCACCCGCTGCGAAAGCTGTTTTACCTGTATACAAAGCAACATCTGGTGTGACAGGCACGCTCAAGTCGATTGGCTCCGACTCTATGAACAATGAAATGGCACTCTGGTCTGAAGGCTTCCGCAAGCTTTACCCAGGTGTGAAAATTGAAGTTGAAGGCAAAGGTTCAGGAACTGCCCCAACCGCGCTTATTGAAGGCACGTCACAATTCGGACCGATGAGCCGCCCGATGAAGAACGAAGAGCTCAACTCGTTCAAAACCAAGTTTGGCTACGAACCTACAGCAATCAAAACCTCACTCGATGTGTTGGCCGTTTATGTTCACCGCGACAACCCAATCAAATCCTTGAGCCTGGAAGAAGTTGACGCTGTGTTTTCAAAAACACGCAAAAGCGGCGCTGCGAAAGACCTTGCAACTTGGGGTGACCTTGGCTTGACGGGCGAATGGGAAAACAAACCTATCCAGCTCTACGGCCGCAACAGCGCATCAGGAACTTACGGCTACTTTAAAGAACACGCGCTTGCGAAAGGCGACTTCAAGGATTCAGTGAAAGAGCAACCTGGTTCAGCCGCTGTTGTGCAAGCCATTGCATCCGACAAATTCGGGATTGGCTATAGCGGAATCGGTTACAAAACCGACGCAGTGAAGGCAATTCCGCTCTCTCTCAAGAAGGGTGGCGAAGCTATTCCTGCAAATGAAGAAAGCGCACTCGCTGGCACCTACCCACTTGGCCGCTACCTCCTCATTTATGTGAACAAGGCTCCTAAGCAAGATCTGGATCCTGCGCGCCGCGAATTCTTGCTCTATGTACTCTCTGCACAAGGCCAAGAAGCTGCAGAGAAAAACGGCTACATCGCTCTCCCTCTCAAAATTCTCAAGGAAGAGCGCGCTAAGATTGGTGCAGTCACTGGAGGCTAACACCCTTGTACCAAACTCGGCGACGCGTTCTGATTCTTGATCGGTTCGCGTCCGGGCTTATTACTGTTGTTGGATTGAGTGTCATTCTGGCTGTTTTCGGAATGATGCTTTTTCTTTTTAGCAGCAGCTGGCCCCTATTCAAATTGGAAACATTCAAACCCGCGGGTCATCTCAACGCTTCTTCACAAACTGCGGGGCGACTTTTAATCGATGAAACTGCGCCGCTCGCATTTTTGCTTCCAGGAAAAGAGGAAGCAATTTGCGCTGTCACCGCAAGACTCATCGAATCTCCACGCAGTGGGCGCGATTCATCTGCTGAAGCAGCTGCACTTGAAAAAGCAAAATACGAATTTGCAGCTGCCGAATCGACATCTGCGCCTGCTGCAAGCTGGATCTTCCAGCGGAGTCATCTAACCCCTCAGGCCACTCAAGCGACTCAGCTCGCTCCTCGGTGCGTTGGCCAAGACGGTGCTCATGTTCTCTTGCGCATGGGTGACTCTCTGCAAAGAGTCCAATTCCAAATCGTTCGACAATTTTTGTCCAGCGAAGAACAACGTATGTTGGACATCAAAACGCGCGCATTGCTCAACGAGCGCCGCTGGGCAGTTGCCGGCTCCGATGTCCTTGTCAAATCAAGTCAGCAGTCGCCTCTCGCGAAGCTTTCTTTGCAAAGTGAAACAGTTTGGAGCATCCCGGATTTCTACAAAACTTACCCGCAGCAAACTCTATCGAGCGTGCGCTTTGTTCCACGCCCCGGAAAGAAAGATGGTTTGCTGATACTTGGCTCACACAGACCTTCAACTCAAAAATCAAACACTCAAAATGAAGCAACTGCAGAACTGAAAATTCTTAGCCTCAGCGAAAATCAGATCACCGGAGAAAAAACATCTTCCTTGCGTGCTCTTCAATTCAAAGAACCCGTTCATTTTGACCTGGACCGTTTGCAACCGACGTGGATTGAAAATCGCTATCTGGTGATTGCAAGCCAAAACAACCACTTTTTCTCTGTTGACAGCGAAGACGCGCAATTGTCGACAACAGTTCTAACTTTGCCACAAGAATTTGGTCCGCTGAACCGCTTTGTCCCCGCTTTCGGCGGTGCAGCGGCGTTTGCCGAATTCGCTTGGAAAGAGCCTCGCGCTTCGGACTCGCCTAATGTCAAATGCGCCTCTCTTGACGTTGGGCGAGCTACTCGGGCTGCGCAAAACGCCGCAGACAGACAAGCAGCAATCCCAGTTCTTTGGGAAGATAAATGCGTTTCATCGGATCGCTTGGAGATGCATCCGCACAAACGCGTTGTCTATCGATGGCTCAAGCAAAGCAACGCATCAGATCAAAACAAATCTCTGACTCCGAACTCTCGCGAAAATCTAAATTTCGCAAATGAAACTCTTGAAGCTCGTGAGCTCACGACGGGGCGCATTGCCGCAACGACCCTCGTGCCCACAAATTCATTCGCAATGGGAGTCGTCGATACTCAAGGACAATTTTTCGGTTGGCCGGATGAAAACAAAAATCTAAATTTAATCGAGTTTATCGCACCGCACGTCGAGGTTTCAATAAAAAGTCTCTTCGAAAAAATCCGTTATGAAAGCTATGAAAACGCATCTTACTCCTGGCAAAGCACGTCTGGATCAGATGAATTTCAAGCTAAATTCTCCTTAATTCCCCTCATTTGGGGCACGGTTAAAGCAACTCTTTACTCGTTATTATTTGCGGTGCCTTTGGCGATCTTCGCCGCCGTTTACAGCAGCGAAATTCTCGATAGGCAGACACGCAACATTGTTAAACCCACTCTAGAAATGATGGCGAGTGTGCCTTCTGTTGTTCTCGGATTTCTTGCCGCAATCGTAATTGCGCCTTGGGTTGAAAGTCATGTCGTGAGCGTGCTTTTGATTGGTACTTCAATGCCTTTTCTGCTCTACATCTTCGGTGTCTTTCTGCAGACCCCCTCCGCACGACACCTCACCACCCGCGGTCTCTATGCTTCGCGGCGGTTGCTCCTTTGGGTGATTGCTGGGTTTGCTGCAATGCTCTGGCTGCTTGCACGCGCTGGCATGTGGATTGAGCGCACTGCCTTTGGCGGGGACCTCAAGGCCTTTTTATCTGGTGGTCCGGGAACCGAAGGAGTTCTGTGGGGACTTCTAATTCTCCCACTTGTCTTTATCAGCTTGTGGAGCGTGCCTGTGCGCCGCGCACGCAATTGGTACCGCATTGGTGTGTTTGTTTTGGGGCCCATCGCTGCAATAGGCATCGGTTCTGTGTTGTCTGGTCACACCACATTGCGCAACGACCTGCTTGGCCAATATGCGCAGCGCAATACGCTGGTCATTTCTATCGCAATGGGATTTGCCATTATTCCGATCATCTACTCACTTGCTGAAGACGCACTCACATCAGTTCCCAATAGCCTGCGCGCAGGCTCACTCGCCTGTGGAGCCTCTGTGTGGCAAACCACCGCATGGGTTGTACTTCCAACTGCGGCGAGCGGTCTTTTCTCTGCAGTCATGGTTGGTCTTGGGCGCGGGATTGGCGAAACAATGATAGCCGTCATGGCCACCGGTAACTCAGCGGTGATGACAATCAATCCGTTTGATGGTCTACGGAGCATGGCAGCGAACATCGCCGTTGAACTTCCCGAAGCTGCGCAGGCGAGCACTCACTACCGTATCCTTTTTCTCTCTGCGCTGACCTTGTTTTTGTTCACTTTCACATTGAACTCTTTCGCTGAGTTATTGCGCGCCCGTTATCGCGAACGCAACAAAGCACTTTGAGGACATAGATGTTTCCATTCTTGCGAAAACAAGCAGATGCACAAGCCGCAAGCAAAGGCAATCAACCTGCTGTCCTGTTTAAAACCGCTATACGCATTCGCTCACGCGCTTCGCACAACGCCACCGAGGGTGTGCCTTGGATTTGGGTCTGCGCAGGTGCGCTTGTCACTATTCTTCTTCTCATCGCTGCGCTGTTTGGCGTCATCATCAGTCAAGCAACAAGCGCGCTTTGGCCTCATAGCGTGGTGCGGATCCAGCAAGACCAGCAAACTGTCATTGGTGTTGCCATGCGCCAAGAAGAGGGAACCGACCCGCAGACAAATGAGCGGCAAATGCGTCGTCTTGTTTACCAAGCGAACCGCGATTTCGGTATCAATGAATTCACATTTATTCCCTCCGCTAAGCTTGCGGGAGCAGAGCGACCGGCATCTCTTTGGTTTGTTGAGCGCCGCGAATGGGGGCCATTTATCGGCCGAATTCAGACAGCTGACCCAGCGACAGCCATTGATATCGACGAAAAGACTGTCTCCAACCTGGTCAATGAAGCCGCGATGCGAGCAGCTGAGTTGCGCAAAATTGAAAAAGGTCCACTTGCAGACTTGAATGCAAGCATGGAAGAAATCCGCCTCGACAAAAAGAAGATCGAGAGGCTTCTCGAGACGGGAAAAATCTCAGAAGATGACGCGGCAGCAAAACACGCCGAGCTCGATAAGCAACTCACGGAAAGCCTCAAATCACATGCATTTCTCACCGAGAAGGTTCAACAATTGCGGAGTGTCGACGAGGCAATCAAAGTCACCCTGCTTGCACCGAATGGACAATCGAAGACAATTCCTGCAAGTCAAATCATGCGCGCTTATCAACCCAACTCGATCAACATCATTCAACGAATGGGTCTTTTCTTCGGACGTTTATGGAGCTTTGTTTCCGAAGAACCGCGTGAAGCAAACACAGAAGGCGGCGTGTTCCCAGCTCTCTTTGGCACGGTTGCAATGACCATCCTTATGACGCTTTTTGTTTTGCCTGTTGGAGTCATGACTGCAGTTTATATGCGTGAGATTGCAAAACAGGGATTCCTCGTGAGCCTTGTGCGCATCGCCGTGAACAATCTGGCCGGCGTGCCGAGTATTGTCTATGGCGTTTTTGGGGTTGGATTCTTCTGTTACAGTGTTGGTGCCACAATCGACCAACTGTTCTTTCAGGATAAATTACCAAATCCGACCTTTGGAACCGGTGGAGTGCTGTGGGCAAGCCTCACTTTAGCTCTTCTCACGGTTCCGGTGGTAATTGTCAGCACGGAAGAAGCGCTCACCGCTGTCCCGCGATCGTTGCGCGAAGCGTCGTATGGCTGTGGCGCCACGCGCATGCAAACGTTGTGGAATATTGTACTTCCAAAAGCAATGCCAGGGGTCATGACCGGACTCATTCTTGCCATGGCGCGCGCAGTTGGAGAGGTGGCTCCATTGCTGATGACCGGAGTTGTTAAGCTTGCTCCTGCTCTTCCGGTCGACACGCATTTTCCTTTCATTCACTTGGAACGCAGCTTCATGCATCTTGGATTCCACATCTATGATCTCGGCTTTCAATCTCGGTCAACGGAACTCAGCCGACCAATGGTTTTCGCGTCAACGTCACTTCTGGTGGCTATTGTTTTGTTTTTGAATTTTATCGCAATCAAAATCAGATCCGAACTGCGCAAGCGGTTTGAGGGACGAGGTGCATTTTAATGTTGAGCCCAGCAGATCTTCCACCGTCATTTTTACATCCCGAGTGTCGCGCCAAACCAGCGCAAATTTCCATTCAGGATTTCAACCTCTGGTATGGCAAATCGCAAGCGTTATTCAATATCAACTTGCCGATCCTGCAACACGAAATTACCTCATTCATTGGACCAAGTGGCTGTGGAAAATCGACACTCCTGCGCTCAATCAACCGGCTCAACGACCTTATCGATAACGTTACAGTCGGGGGTGACATTCGCATGGGCGAGCGCTCGGTTTACGAACGCCATCTCGATGTAACATCGCTGCGAAAGCGGATTGGAATGGTCTTTCAAAAAAGCAACCCATTCCCAATGAGTATCTACGAAAACATTTGCTATCCGTTGCGAATTAGCGGCATCAACCAGCGCTCAACATTAGACGAAGCGGTTGAAACAAGCCTGCGTTCGGCAGCTCTCTGGGAGGAAGTCAAAGATCGTCTTAAACGAAGTGCGCTTGATCTTTCTGGCGGCCAACAGCAACGTCTGTGTATCGCAAGAGCCATTGCCGGCAATCCCGAGGTTTTGCTCATGGACGAGCCCTGCTCTGCTCTTGATCCAATTTCTACCGCAAAAATCGAAGAGCTTATCCTCGAAATGCGCGGGCGCTTTACAGTGGTGATTGTCACTCACTCAATGGCACAAGCATCACGCGTTTCAGATCTCACCGCATTCTTTTACCTTGGTCGCTTGATTGAAGCGGGCCCAACGCAGCGTTTGTTTGAGAACGCAGATTGCAAAGCAACGCAGGATTATATTTCAGGACGGTTTGGCTAATCAGCGCGGCGGCTGCGAAGAAATTGAGTTGACTATGATCCTCAAATCACTGTCACCCATGATCACGCCTTTAACGAAAACCGCCTGGCCCTTGGACACATTGCTCCAAGGTTTGCGCATAAATGAGCTCAATGCGATCGTTGAACCATCCCGGAGACGAGCGCGCCCACGACACGGGGAACAGTTTCCAGGCGGCGATTCCAACACAGTCAATGGACCAACCACAACGAAGCCGCGATCATCCGGTCCTGACGAGCTCAAATACGCTTTTAAATCATCCACCTGAGCAAAGACCCGAGCTGGAAGTTTTTTTGGAACTTCATTTGCGAAATCATTTTTCAAAGCAGGCATCGATTTTGCACTTAAACTTTTTTTGTTCTTTTTACCTGCCGGCGCCTTTTCGGCCGTTTGCTTTTCCGTTCCCTGCATCTTCGTTTTCACTGGTTCAAGGCCCTGTGCTTTTGAATTTTGTGTAACAATCTTGGATTCGTCGTTCAGCTCTTCGAATTTCATTCTCCGCTGCCCGTTGGCTCTTTTCTCGCCAGGGTCGCTTCTCATTGGCAGTGGTGTTGAAACTTCAACGGAAGGAACGTCGACTGGCTCGGGTAAGTAAGATGCCGTGCGCCTTTTGAAAGTAATCACCCCTGCAATAATTATCGCTAGAATCACAAGTGCACTCACGCTCAGAAGTAAACCTTCGGCTCTAATCGGTGAAGATTTCTTTTTCTTTGGCATGAATGACATTCGTCGAAGGCCATCCAATAAATGGCCAGTTGGACTTCGCTTCCTTCTCCGAGGTACGGTTGGGTTAACGCGCTTGAATTTCACTTGAGTTGCCGAACTCTCGTCAACAAGACTCACCGACCCTTCACTTGCCATGTGAGGATTTTGCACATCGCTCCGGGCACGGCCGGGTGCATTCAGCTGAAGTGAAAGAGTGGGTGCATCTTTTTGCACACTGGCTTGCTCGACTTTTTGCGCACTGATTTGCTCGACTTTTTGCGCTACATCCTGTTTCGCAGCAAAGGCTTCTGACTTATCATCTAAATCGAGCGTAAAGGCATTTTGAGAAAAGCTATTCTCAGGCTTGCGAGGCTCTGGTTGAGTCAAGTTTTGCGGCTGAAATGAATCTTCAACGGGTTTAAAATTGACCCGGTTTGCATCAATATCAATCAATGACGATATCTGAGTCGAGTCGTTCATGAAACCGCGTGACGACGAACTCACGATGTCTTCAGTGAGCGGAGTTGTGTTTGTCCAGGCTGGCAACATCCAAAGGACAGGCCGGTAGACAAAATTGGACTCTGGCCGAACGAAGATAGAAAGTGACCACTGTCCCATCGCAATGCGACGACAGATTTCCATTTCACTCAACGGCCCTTGTCGAGCCTGTCCATCCCAAACAAACCACAACACAATAAAAAACCCCGAACACCTCAAATTGCTCTTTAGGTATCGGCAGCATTAAATAATTTGTTTGCAATGCAGTCATTCAACCGACAGCTGGTCTACGCTCAATATTTAACAAAGAACCGTGTGATGCCTCGTCGTTACAAGCGAACTTCTTTAAATCAAGCAGCCTATCGCTCACTGACAGATCTATGTAACCAGACCATTGTTCGGGTATGTTGTGACTTGTAATTCCATATCGCAGTGCAAAAAGTGCAGGCCCATTAAATCGAGGCCTCTCTGGCATCCGCGGCAAACGCAAGCCCAACTCCTCTATCGTTTTTGCGCCCTTCCACAAATTACAAGATTTACAGGCGGTCACGATGTTTTCCCAATTGGTTTTGCCACCCCTTGCAAGTGGAACAAGATGATCCATGGTCAAATTCAAAATCGAACCCGCCCAGTTGCAATACTGACAACGGAATCCGTCACGCAGGTAAATGTTCTGCCGCGAAAAACGTGGTCCCACAACTTTGCGGTGACGAGGTGAGCAATTGTGCAGACGGACAATCCAGGGAACCGTGAAAGAATTGGAAACACTGCGTATCAGACGGGGTGAATCGATGACAGGCGATGCACGGTCGGTATACAGCAGAACAAAACCCGTGTTGAGCCCTACAACCTTGACGGGCTCATATCGAGAATCGAGAACCAAAACTCGCCGTTCAAAATTTGCCATGATGCCACCTTCCTCAAGTGGAATCGGAAGAACTCGCATAAAATTGAGCCTCTGAGACTGAAAGAAACCCTTTTTTTCAGCGAAAACGACCGAAATATCATCATTACCAGCCAGTTGACCAAAGTCAACAAGCTGTTCAATATCAACGAAATGCCACGATCCAGAGACCTGTAAACAGGACAGCAAGCGCAATGATCACTAAAATTCCAAGACCCACCCCTGAGACGCGGCCAACGTGGTGATTTTTCCTCTGATAGCGCTGCCAAAGTTCAGTCGCATTTGAGTCGGCCGGGCTGGGGACATTCACCTGTTGTGAATTTTTCAAATCATCATTCATCCGCTTTTGTTCTCCTCAGATGCGCCCTGTCCGGCACCGCTGTAAACCCAATCCCATTGAGGATGATATCCAATTTCAACATCATTGTCTGGAAGGGCCCTCAGCAGGCGCTCCAATGCGGGCAAAAAACTTGTCCAATCTCCGGCACGGAGAAGCGCAACTGTCAGCTCAGGTGATGCATTCAGACCGCTGCGCAAATAGTTCCACAACATTTTTCCACGAGCCAAAGATATTCGACTGATTGGCCAGCGAGAAACATCAAACCCAGCGGTGCTCTCTCCTTTTGCCAAAACATCAACTGCCAAACGACGGTTGAGTTCTTCTTTGCGCTCCCCGCTGCTCTCGCTTTGTTTGTCAAAATCAAAGACAAAAATCCCTTTGTGCGTTTGCTCAATAAATTGATCCCAACATTGACTCTGCAGCTCTTGCAGCAAAATAAATTGCAGCAATGTTTCTTTGAGTAGACGACGACTCACCTGAATTTTCGGTTTGCAATCATCGCGCAAATTCGAAAAAATCCATGGGTTACGCAAAGCCCCTCGGCCAATAATAACGCCTGAAACATGCGGGGCTTGTGCAATCCTCGCTTTGAATGTCTCTGCGTCAAGAACATCGCCCGAGCCAACAACCGGGCAATTGAGAACGCGGGCCGCCTGTTCGATAAAAGACCAGCGCGCTTGTCCGGTATAGCGATCCGCTCGGGTGCGCCCGTGAATTGTGACGCGAGCCAGAGAAAGTGGCTTTAGCACATCTAGAAGCCGGGAGAATTCTTCGTCTCTTGAGAAACCGACTCGCATTTTTACACTCACACGCTGCGGACCAAGCTCTGCAACGATTGACTCAAGATAACGGCGAAAGCGTTCCGGGGTTTGCAAAAGACTGCTGCCAGCACCATGGCCCACGACGGTTGGCGAAGGACATCCGCAATTGATGTCGACAAACGGGACCCGCTCTAGAAAATACTTTGCAATTAGGATCAAATCGTCAATTTCAGACGCCATCAACTGAGGAATACAACCGACAACTCCGGGGTAATTAGGCAAATCAATTTCGGGCAAAAAATTTGCTGAAATGCGTCGGGAGGGGTAGTCTTTTGTCACTCTGAGAAAGGGTGTGGTTGTGAAATCGGGTGCACCGTTTTGAGCAGCCCAGAGACGAGTCGCGAAATCCGTGACCCCCTCCATTGGAGCAAGGCCCAGCCAAACTCCCTGCGCATGACCCACCTGTGTCGTCGTGCTCATGTGGTTGACATTAACTCCTTAACCCGAACGCGAGAGATGGTGATGTCGAAACGGTCGCGAAAAGACAATGAAACTTCGGAGACAGCGGATGGCGAATCACCTAAGGATGGACTACCTTTGTCCACCGGTGATGTCCATGCCAAGATTGGATTCACTGGTGCGTCGAGCTTCCGCGGCCATCTTGTTCTCAAGCGGTTGGCCGAACTTCCTCACGTCAAGGAAATTCACGTATTCGATATCAAGGCTCCATTGGTGCACGCTGCCAAAGTGGTTTTTCATCGAGTCGACCTCACCCGCGACGGGTCTGATGAACTGGTTGCCTCGCTGCTCATAAAAAACGATATCAAATTCCTGGTCCACGGCGCGCTTTTTTCGGGTCCAGGACGCAATCCTGGCAACCGACGCGAAGTGGAAACGATTGGAACATTCCATGTCCTCAACGCTCTTGCCGAAGCAAAAGTTGAAAGATGTGTCGTCCTTGGTGACACCTTTGTTTACGGGGCTCATAGTCAAAATCCAAATTTCATTACCGAGTCGCATTCCCTCAAACCCCTTGGGCCGGATTTCGTTCGTGCCCGCGTCGACGTTGAAAAACAATTGGTGGAATTTGCAAAAGATTATCCAGCCTGTGAAGTCTGCGTTCTCCGCTTTGCACCCATTCTTGGACCAAATTCAACCAACGTAAGGGCCCGTTATTTTTTGGTTGGGATTATTCCCAAAGTCTTGGGCTACGATCCCTTGCTCCAATTTATTCATGAAGACGACGCTGTCTTGGCAGCACAACTCGCAGTTTTCTCGAAGGCACGCGGTGCCTTTAATATCGTCGGCAAGGGTGTTCTGCCGCTCAGCACTGGAATTCACCTATCGGGTCGATTTCCTGTACCGGTCGCAACCCCTGTTTGCAAAACTGTTTTTTCGCTCGGATTCATGCTTCGCCTGTGGGATCTCCCGTCGTCGATGGTTCCATTTTTCCAATATCTATGCGTCGCAGACGGAAGTCGTGCGGAAAAGCTTTTGCACTTTAAGCCGCGCTATTCGAGCCGCCAAGCACTCAAAGCGCTCATCGAGGCAGCTCGCTTACGCAGCGTTGGCTTCTCGGTTCCGTCATCTGCTTTAGGAGAAGAACACCCACTTCAGGCGGATGAAGGTTTTGTGCGGGTTATTTAAAGAACGAGCGAATCAGAAAATCAGCTTTTCGATGGCTGCCTGACTGAATCGCGCAACGAAATTGAACGCTGGCAATTTTTTGCGAAGGACTCCGCTCATGTCGACTCAAAAAAATCAGGAATCCACGAGAAGTTCTCCAAGTTCTCACTCAGGGCAGGAAGACCTCATTAGCCTGTCGAGCAATGTTTTTAAAGTCAGGCGAACCCTGCTTGAACAATTTAGCCGTATCGAACGAGACATGGAAAAACGTGCAAAGACGCACCAAGAACAGTTTGCCTCGCGCGATGAGCTCAACACTGTTATTGAACGGCTGCACGATTTCCGTTCCGAGCTCGATAATGTTTTGCTTAAAATCGAAGAGAAGATCCAAACCTCAGCGGAATCGATGCGTTCGTCGATTTTGGAAAAACCAGAGAGCTCGGCTGCCGGCCGCGAAGGTTCACTCGATGAAGTTGTTAAGGGTCTAAACCCATTCAACCTGCGCCGCACCTACCATGAATTTTCACTGAGTCTGCGCAGTGAGGAAGTTGACGCATTTGGGTTCGACCCCATTTTCGACCGTTTTGTGCGCCCTGTTTTTGAATTTCTTTACACTAAATACTGGCGCGTCGAGACTTACGGTATCTCCAATATCCCTCGCAGTGGGCCTTGCTTGATGGTTGGCAACCACTCCGGCTCACTGCCCTACGATGCAACTATGCTCAAGATGGCTGTTCTCAAAGAACACGCTGCGCATAGAGAAGTGCGTTTCATGGTCGAAGACTTTCTCTTTCACTTTCCATTTCTTGGTAGCATGATGAACCGCTTTGGCGGGGTCCGTGCAAGTCAGGAAAACGCCCAACAACTCCTCAATGCACAGATGCCAGTTGTTGTTTTCCCCGAGGGCGTCAAAGGTCTTGGCAAGCTTTACCGGGATAAATATCATCTTGCTCGGTTCGGACGCGGAGGTTTTATCCGCCTGTGCTTGCGTACAAGAGCTCCACTGGTACCAGTTGCATTCATTGGACCTGAAGAAATCCATCCGATGCTCGCGCGCGAAACTTTTTTCGCAAGTCTCTTGGGTATTCCATACATCCCGGTGACACCAACATTTCCTCTCCTCGGACCTGCGGGTCTGATACCGCTGCCGAGCAAATGGTTCATTCATATTCTGCCCGCCATCGATCTCACTCAATACGGCCCCGATGCCGAGAAAGACCGGGTCCTTGTCTATCGTTTGGCGCAAAAGGTGAAGAACCAAATCCAAGAGGTTATTGTTGAGCAGTTAAAAAATCGTCGGAGTATTTGGATGGGCTGACTTATTGAAGCGGAGGTCGAACAGATGAACGGTCAACCTATTTTACGAGTGATCTACAATCAAAAAGGTGGAGTGGGAAAAACAACCTTGGCGGTGAATCTCGCTGCCTGCTCTGCACAATCTGGCCTGCGCACACTCCTCGTTGACACAGATCCACAGGGAAATTCAACGAGCCATCTGCTCGGACACGAACCAAGCTCAAATAAAACGATCTCTGATTTCTATGAGAGCTGTCTTGGGCTCAACCTCTTCCGACAAAGTCTTTTGGATTACGTGACAACAAAAACCGGTGTCGAAAATCTTCACCTGGTTGCAGCGGATCGGCGACTCGAGGACCTGCGCAACAAGCTCGAAAATAAGCACAAGATCATGAAATTGCGCGATGGCATTCGCTCAACAACCTATGATGCGATTTATTTTGATCCGCCACCCGCAAATGATTTTTACGCACTGAGCAGCCTCATCGCTGCGAATGAAATCTTAGTCCCTATCGACTGCGATGCCTTTAGTGTGCGCGCTGCACAAGACATCTTCAACATCATCCGCGAGGTTCAGGCTGACCACAACCCTGATCTCAAAGTCGTGGGAATTGTTGTCAACCAATTCCAAAAAGGCACGAAACACGCGAACTCCATCGTGAATGATTTGCGTGGATTGGGATATTCGGTCCTTGAGCCCTTCATTCCGTCAAGCATCAAAATCCGCGAATCTCATTCTGAGGCATCACCCGTCGTGAGTTGTTATCCTGACCACGCTGTGGCGCAGGCTTTCAATGAATTGTATTTAGAAATTCAACGTATTGCTGGACGCGCAGCAACTAGCACACCCAAGTTACGCAAATTGGCTCGTCGCGAAACACTCGCTTAAGCTTAAGGACGTCCATGCAAAGTTATTGCTATCGCCCAAGCATTCTCCTGATGATTGTGACTACATTCAGTTTGTCGACTTATTTACAACAATCTGTGCAGGCAGCAACCACACCTCTGAGCACACTTTCGGATGGAAATTTTGAAAGACAGCTCGAGCTTCCGGCGAGTCAAGCGATCGATTCCGCGAGCCCGTTGCTGCAAGAAGCCAAGGAAGCGTACGCAAAGCTGCCTTTCGATGTCGGCGAACGGATCCGTTTCGTAGTGACTTACCTAGGTGTCAGTGGCGGTTCTGCAGAAGTTATTATTCATCCGCCAACAAAGCATCAGCAGACTTGGGCTCACCGCTTCACCGGCGAAGTTAAGAGTGCGCGTTGGTATCGCTGGATCATGCAGATTCACGATTCGATCGAGGCGCTGATGTTTCATGGCGCCGACATGACCCCAGTGCGCTTTTATATCAACCAGCAGGAAGGCACATTTCGGCAATCTAAGATCATTGAATTTGATTCAGACAAATCAATCATCCGGCAACAGGTCAAACGCAAAGACAACCCAGAAACGCACTTTGAGTTCCCGTTTGTCGTGGGCTCGAAAGATGCCCTTGGTGCTTTGTACTATCTAAGAAACAGACTCGCAGCGCAAACACCTCCTCCGACGCATTTTGAGTTTCCAATCTTCACGTCGGAAAAAACCTGGACCGGTAAAGCCGATTACCTGGGCAGTGACACCATCAAAATTAGCAGAAAGAAATACGAGACCGACGTCTTTCGCCTTGTCACCACCTTTGGTGGACTGATGGAGCAAAAAGGCGACATAAAAATGTGGTTTAGCAAGGATTCCAGTCGCTTGCCTTTGTATATTGAGGCTTCAGTACGGTTTGGCTACATCAAGGTGACGCTCGACGAATGGGACCCAGGCGAGGCAAAGAAATCGGCCTTCGAAGCGATCCGCCACGACCTTTGAATCTCGCCTGGGATTACTCTTGACTGCCCAGCCCTCCTGTGATTATCAAGGGCGTTCCGTTTGGTTATAAGGCTGCGTCGCCATTGAAAGCGACGCTGCTGCCCACACATAAAGGAAGCTTGTCATGGCAGTATCCGGAGCCAAGAAAAAACGTCGCTATTCACGTCCAAAGCGCGTTCTCGATCCCAACATTAAGTTCGACTACAAGGACACTCAGTTGCTCCGCCGTTTTGTAACTGAACACGGCAAGATCGTTCCTCGTCGCATTAGCGGCGCAAGCGCTCAGCAACAACGCGAACTTACCATTGCAGTGAAGCGCGCACGCGCTATGGCTCTTTTGGGTCACAGCCCATCAATGGACTTCCGCTCTTAATCGGAGCCGAAGGCAAAGAGCTTTCAGAATCGGCGAAAGTTGCCCTCCTGGGTTGACAACTTTTGGCAAAAAGCCTTCCTTCGTGGAAGGCTTTTTTGTTTCCCTGAGGACCAAAGCATTCCAGCTCGAGCACCCTCCCCACCTTGGAACAACCATTTTATTTTCTTATTGCATGCATAAAAGATTTGACCAATTGTGAAGTCTGACTTAATCGCCGGAGGATAGGCACAAGAAAATTATCTCGAGGAGACCGTTATGCATCCGCGCGCGTCATTTCCAAGCCTCAGGTGTATTCTATCCATCACCTTTTCCTTGTTTGCACATTCCGCTCCCCTCTCCTCGACAGCTTTTGCCTCGCCTCAAGACCCAACCTCTTGCGCAAATTCCGACCAAGATTGCATCAAGCAAGCCCTCCACAGCTGCGCTCGGGAAAACAAAAAGAACCTTGGCTATGACGGTGCGCGCCAAGTGATGTTTCAGAAGGTTGATGTTTACTTAAGCCCAAGTGGTGAGCGCGTGGTTAAGTCGGTTTACTCACCCGATGTATTTCCTGTTGGAGTCGGCATTCCTCGCACAGGAGTGAATACCGAACACACGTGGCCGCAAACCTTTTTGAAAAAGGCTGGCGTTTTCGATGAAGCCCGTGCCGACCTCTTTCACATTTTTCCGTCGGAAATCAAAATAAACGGCGTGCGGGGAAGCTATCCATTTAAGGAATGCAACCACGATAGCAATATTGAAGGCAGCATGTGTGGCAGCAGCGGCTTTGAGCCACCAGAGGAACATAAAGGTATCGTTGCTCGCGCAATGTTCTACATGTCTATTACTTACAGCATGCATATCGATAACGAACAAGAAAACACACTGCGAAATTGGGCAAAAACCCACGTGGTCAGCAACAGCGAAGTCCAGCGAGCCGATAAAATTAAAGAGGAACAAGGCAACCGCAATCCGTTCATTGATCACCCAGAATGGATTGAGATGGTCAAAGATTTTTAATTCAAAAATTTAAAACCAGAGATCCATGTGGAACTCTGGTTGCTCAATTTATTTTGTCACGCGTAAAACGCGTGACTTTTTTTATTTTGCTTCCAGTGCTTCTCGGAAGGCACGCGTGAATCCTTGTGGAGACCTTTCACCTGAATAAGTGCGGCCATTGATGACAATCAATGGCGTTCCCGTCAGTCCCATTTTCTTACCAATCTCGATGTCATCTTGAATCTTGGGCAATTCAACTTTATCCCGTAGACACGCTTCAAAGCGAGAAGAATCCAACTTCAATTTCTGCGCCTGTGCTACGAGACCCGCTTGCGAGAATTGCTTCTGCTGTTCATCTGGGCTCATCTCGATTCCACTGAACGCCCACTCTTTGAATTCCCAAAATGCTTCTTTGCGTTGGCTGCCAGCACAGCGCAATGCCATCGCTAGGTCACACGCATGAGCATGCCCTTCGCTACCCACATTCGGATTGCATTTATTGCTCAAGGGGTAATTGCGGTACACGAACAAAACCCTGTCGGAACCCACCGCGCTCAGGGCCGCTGAAATATCTTCAGCCGATACCTTGCAATGCGGGCATTGGAGATCCGAGAACATGTGGACAACCACCTTGGCTTGATCATTTCCCAAACGGTAATCCTCGCCTTTGCCAACATAATTACTGCGTGCAACCTGCACCCACTCAGAGGGAAATGGAGTCGCTTCCGCGGTGGGTTTTTGTTCTTGAACCGGCGCGGGAGTGGAATTGCCCAAAGTGGACATCACCAATGGAAGCAAAGCCCCTGCAAGCAAGGGTGGAACGCCCAGCGCCAATCCAGCTGCGAGCAATTTTATGAAACCACCTTCACCAACCACCTGAGGAATAGACCGCACCTTTAAAAATGCCATCAGGGTGATGAAAAAATTAACAATGGTAAGTCCATGAACCGTGCTGCAAACAATGCAAACCGCACCAATTTTAAAGTAGGAAATATAAGCAAGAACAAGCGAAACAAGCGAACCAATTGTTGCAACAATCAACTGTCGGCGGGCAATCCAAGAGGGCGATGCCGAGAGGAATGCAGGAAGAATTGCCATTGCCATGACAATTCCGAAATACGACATCCCAAAAGCTCCGAGCGGAATACTAAAGAGTTCACCGTATTCACCGCCCACCACCTTACTGCAATTAACAACATCATTAACGTCACAATTGAGCGAAGCAGAAGAAGTCTTGCTCTTGATGTGAAGGATCAATGCGTAAAGAGAAACTCCAAAACCAATAAGGCCAATCACAAGTGAAGGAATGTTCAATTTCGCAAAAGTTTGCCCGGCAGCCGTTCCTTCGCTGCCCTCCTGCATTTTAACGACATTAGGAATCATGGAATCCCCCAAAGGCACTCATGTTCAACATGCTTTTGAGTGAACGGTTTTTTTGTGAAGTCGTCAAGATGTTCTGCTTGAAAGGAAACCCGACTCAAAACTGCATTTGGCTATAAACTTTAGCGGACATCAGGCGATTTGGACGTTGTCCAGCGTAACCACCATTTTCGCGAGCAGAAAGTGCAATCTCAAGCTTTGCCAAAAACAAGTCGAGAAAAAGCGACGCCACTGGGTATCCAGAGTGCAAACCCACATTCACGGCAAAGGTGGTTTGCTCACGAAATGGTAAGCGCACTTCATAGCGTCCTGCCACTTGCAAGCGCAGAAGCATTTCATTCCAGCCTCCTTTGATACCCGCAAAATCTTGCAACTCTCCGGCCAGCAACAACGACTGACTCTTGCTCTCTGGCAAAGGAATGTCTTGCACCACTCCCAAATTGATTCGGCTTTGCAAACGTCCGGCACTGCCACTCAGATTGTTCAGTGGCGCAGCATCGAATGTGTTTTTAGAGACTGCGTGGAACCGAGTCGAGTTGTTCATCCACCAACCAATCGCAACGTCCAGTGGACAATAAACGGCGGTAGGAAATTGAAAGAGATCGCTGGTTGAATTTCCATTAGAACCGGAGGAACCGCTTGATGAACTCCCCATAAAATCGCCGAGCATGGAAACACCCAGCTGGAATCCCCGGTATCCGCCGACGCCCGGACGGAGCGCGACACCGAGGTCAAAATCTTTTTGGATGGTTTGAGCATAACTCACGAGTGCTCCGGCATAGACCCCACCGTAGGAATCGATGGTTGGCCAAGCTGCATTGTCGATGCTGGCATCGACCGAACCACTCATATAAGGCGCAATCCCAACGCGACCAATGCGTGGAGCCACAAATGCGGCCTGGGTTTGCAAAGTCATGCTTTTGCCAAATACCGATCGAACTTTGTTCAATGCCGAAATTGTTGACTGTGCCGCGGATGAGGAGCCAGCACTCGAGTTACTTTGGGTTGTGAGCGTATTGACCGTGTCAACAACGGTGTTCACCGCATCGCGCGAGACAAGCCCCGAGAATCCAGCCAATTCCATTTCGAATGTTGCGCGCCTTCGCGCAAGTAGGGAAACATCTGTCTGAGCTTGGTCGACCCATGACTCCGCCATGGCCCCAATACCTGCCGCCCCCTGCAGCGAAGGGCTTGTCCAGTGCAATTCACCGCTGACATCGCGATGTTCAAATGCCAAAGAGTTCTTGCTTGGCGAGCAAACAGCGAAGGTTATTCCAAGAATGCATTTCTGAGCGATACTCACGCGTAAACTTGTTAAGCTCGGTCGTGATTCTCCTCGCTGATGCTTTATTCCCAGATGAGTCCTCGGCATGAGTTGCCCTCCTCTCACCAAGATGCCTCAGTTGATGAGAACGAGCTGTAGGCAAAAGATGTCTGTCAAATTTCCACACATCCCAATCATGCATCCGAAGGACATTTTGGAAATGAGATGATTTGAACAGTAAAAGAATCGATTCTGGAGATTATGATGAAGGACTTTATCGGCACCAATATCGTTCGATTGCTGTCAACGACGGTTCTCTCAGTCTCGACCATTGGATGCGTTGCGACGAGCGGAGAAACCACTCAGCGCACATCTCTTTTTGGTGGGAGCAATCGAACTGGAAGATCGATGCCACTTCCTGCAGGACAAGCTCTTCCAGCGTCTGCAATAAGCCAGAAATCAGCACAAAACATTGATGGCGTTCCTCCCTCAGGAGCGCTTTTGCCGCAGCTCAGTGGAGCATTGTCTGGCAACAGCAGCACTGGAGGAATTGCACAACCCATGTTCAGCTCTCCTCTACTCTTTCAACGTCTCGACAAAAACACCTGGCGCGTGGCTATTTCTGCTGGCCAATTATTTCAGACGGTCTCACGAATTTTGTCGCAATCATACATCATCGCTCAGGCCGACAGACATTCGATGAGCTTGAACACTGAATGGGATAAATTCTTCATAGATGGACGCCTCTTTCGTAATCGAATCTCGATCAATGTATTCCCGCTGAACCAGCGAACGGCGGATCTGGTTATTAAAAACAATCTGGAGTACTACACACAGACAGCGCAAAAAGTAGATGACAACAGCCCCACTCAATGGCTTCCAACTCAAGATGTGACCGACGAACTCGATCGCATCCTTGAAAAAACTCAAACGATTCTGATGGCAAATTTGCAGACCACAAGTTCTCGCTAAGGAAACAAAGGCATGGGCTTGGCCCGAGGAGCAGGTGATGACAAAAACCGGGGCATCTTTTCAAAGCGGAATGCAGATTCACCTCCTGCATCTATTACTCGCCTGCTTATCGCTCAGCTTTATTTCAAACAGCGCATTTGCCGGAGCAAGGTACATTGATGTCTCGCTGACCGGAAGTTTTCAAAAAGACATTCAAAAATTTCAAACCAGTTCGCGTCGCAGCCTTGGTCTTGAATTTGGACTTCCGTTGACGGAAATCATCGATTTAAGCTTTGCGCATACACAGATTCTCGACCTGGATGAATATAATGAGACTTATCGGCAAGCAAAACTCGCACAAGGCGTGCCGCTCCCCGAGGGAAGCATCGAGCAAAAAACGCAAATCGTTGACTCAAGCATGAACGCCTCAATCGGCCGTTCTTTCGGTTACGTCAAACCAACCCTCTTCGGCGGAGGCTTGTGGCGCCGTTATTGCCTGGAAGACACATTTCAAGACTATGGTTGCTCAGACCAAAAAGTCACTTGGAATGCGGGTCTTGCGATATCAGCTTACATCACCATGGGCACGCGCTTTCGTGTCAGCTACCGTTTATCGCCCTCTGTTCAACAAGAAGCCAGCAAAAAGAACTATGACACCCTCACAAGCATAGGTCTGACCTGGAGTCTTTAATGAAAAAACAGGTCACCCAGGTTGGACATCCACCAGGAACAGGTCATGGTCCGTCAAAGAGCGGTGCTGTTTTTGCTGTGCTTGGTCTTGTGACTATGGTCGTACTTTTTCTCTCGTATCGTCGGCGCGGATCAATCTTTAAAAATGCCAAAACGGCAAAGAGTATCCCTGGCATGCCCAAACATGCACAAATGAACAGGGCCATTCCAATGCCGATCAAAAAGGAGGGTGGTCAGCGCTCGCTCGATGCGCTCAATCTTTCTCCCGAAGCGGCAGAAAAAAGAGTCAAAGCATTCAAACTTGTCAAGGAAAATCGATTTGCGGATGCAGCACGACTGCTTGAAGAGATCAACATGCAGCGTGAGGCGATTGATATTCTCGAAAGCAATGGCCTGCTCGATGATGCGGCCGGAATTCTGATGAGAATGAATCGTCCTAACCGCGCCGCGGTGATCTTTGAGCGCAACAAAATCTATGAAAAAGCAGCTCTTTATTATTTGAGAGCAAAATTGGTGGATGACGCAAAACGTTGTTGCCGGCAAATCAAAGAATTCAGCATTGCACTTTCGACAGAGATGGCTGTTCTGTTCGCGGAAGCCGGCGATAAACATTCGGCTCTTCGGCTCCTCGCGGGTATCAATGACCGCAATAGAATTATTAAAATAACTCGAGAGACTTTTGCATACACGGAACTCGCCGTCTTTTTAGACTCCGTGGAAGCACGAACTCTGCTACTTGAGGCGCTTTCCGTTGCAGACCTTGAACATGTTCTGCAGAACATGCCCTCCGATGACGTTCAACCACTTACAAGAGTGATTGTTTGGGTCAATGAGTCGAGCCACCCCGACTGGCTTATTCCCGTCTTTAAATACATTGGCGATAAGCGAGATGTTGGAGCCGAATTCGCTCAAAAAATAACAGCCAACATCATCGAAGCATTTGTCGCAAGCAGCGAACGTTGGACTGACGAAACTCTGTCTAAGCAAGGCCAAGCTCTCGAGTGGACAGCGCGGGCGATGCATGATGCAGGACACATGCGGGCCGCTGCTTGTGCTTACCAAAAATTAAAATTCATGACCTTAGCCGGAAAATGTTGGGCGTTGGCAGGGGAACCTGAAAAAGCTTTCAATCAGCTTATGTCTCCACAAGGAGATGCAATCCTGGCGGAAGCTTATCGGCAAGAGCTGAGTCGACTGGGTTGGGATCCATCGAAGGCAAAGCCAATCCAAACGTTTGAAAAAGAAATTTTCGCACGCATCTTTTTCAACATTGATCCGGATACTGAAAAGAACCGAACGGAAAGTCCGTTTTCAATTGCTTCCTAAGATTTCACTGCACTTCACACAAAACTTATTTTCACACGGTTCAGCGTCTTCGAGCGGCACGCGAATCTTTGTCTTTCTTTAATTTTGCAAGCACCGATGTGAGTTCCTTGAGGTGGGGAAGATCGTCGGAAAAAATCCTCCATTTCGCAACACGGCTGCCCTGAAACTCGGTGGTGTGAAGTGGTAAAAGGCCACGTCGCTGAGCAAGGAGATCTCGCTTCTCATAGATGAAGCGAATAAAATCCAAAGCCAAAGCTTCGTTACGACAATCGGCAACAAGACCAACGCCGACGCGTTCGACATATGTGCCCTCGCTAGGAACCGCAAACTCAAGTTGCTTTACATACCGAGCCGCCTGCAAATAATCTGATTGCCAAACCAGACCAGCAGAGAACTTTTCCGCCAAAAATGCAGGAATCGCAGCCGACAAACTCATCGCCCGTCCTTGCAACTCTGCATGCGCAAGCCAGTCTTGCACTTTGCGAGCATCACTCGTTTGTGCGATTGGAAACTTAAGACCCGTTGCAATGGCGGCGGTCATGAAATTCATGCGTTCGTCGGCAAAAAGTGCGATGCGCGAGCGCCACAAAGGGTTGAGAGTCGGTTTGTTGATCCAATCCCATCCAAGCGGCCCAGGCGATGTTCGAGTCTTCTTTAAGTACATCACCCCCAAGGGGTCGGCCATCAGATTAACAAACGCTCGTCCATCTTCATTTGCACGAGATCTCCGCTCCAGTCCGGGAACGTCGGGCGGAATATTTATTGACTCGGGCAGATTCCTAAGGACCTTCAACACACTCAAATTGACGAGGCGTTGCTCATCGGCCAGCACCAGATCCCAGTTGTGCGGAAGCGAGCGAATTCGTGCTTCATAGTCCAAACTGGACGAAACAAATTCGACCCGCACAGCGACTTTGCGGGTTGCCTCAAATTCCTGAACGAGGGCTGCATCGAGACGTTGGGTCTGGGTCAGCAGACTCAAAACTGGGTCTGCCTGGGCTGTTCCAGCCAGAAAGGCACAGAGCAATACAAATCTTGCGAGCCACTTCAATTGATCTCGCAGATCCGTTGTGGCAAGACCAAGCCGTTTCGCATGCCTCATTCGCGCAGAGAAGGAAGACTTCTTCATGAGTAAGATCCGTTTTATCGACAACGACGACTTCGGGCGCGATCCTTTCGCAGCCGAAGATAATGAAACCACAGAATTCGAAAAGTTGCTTGCGTCAGAATCGACTTCTGCCTCGTTGAAGCGCTATCGCGCCGGTGAACCGGTTGCAGGTCGCGTCTTGCGCGTGGGCGGCGAGTACATTTTTGTCGATTTGGGAGGCAAAAGCACAGCAACTCTCGGTGTCGAAGAGTTCACTTCGGCTGGCTTAAGCATCCCTGTCGTTGGCGAAGAAATTCAGGCCTATGTGCGCAAAGACAGCGGTTCGGAAATCATATTGACCCGCTCCTTGCGCCGCGGCGAACAAGATGACGGACTTCTGCGCAGCGCATTTGAAACACGCCTTCCTGTGGAAGCAAAGGTCGAGAAGGTTGTGAAGGGTGGCTTCGAGGCTTCGCTGTCTGGAAAGCGTGCATTTGTGCCTCTGAGCCACATGGAACTCGGCCCCATTTCAGAGCCCGAGGTTTACGTCGGTCAGGTCCTGAAATTCCTGATTGCGGAATACAAGCAGGGCGGAAAAAATATTGTCCTGTCTCGGAAAAGTATTCTGAAAGACGAAAAAGACGCTAAGGCAGGAGAAATCCTTAGAACCCTTGAAGTCGGGCAGAAACTTTCTGCAACAATCACGCGATTGGCGGATTTTGGTGCGTTCGCTGACCTTGGCGGAGTCGAAGGTCTTATCCCCATGTCGGAACTTGCTTGGAAACGAGTCGCCAAAGCACAAGATATCGTCAAGATTGGAGACCTTGTTAACGTAAAGGTCATCCGTATCGAGCATGCCCCCCGCCTTCGAGTTGCCTTGAGCCTCAAGCAGGCGATGCCTGAGGAGTTGATGATGAAACTCTCTGGCAAGAGCGGTTCGACGGCAGGCTCTGTTATGGCAGAAGAACGCGACTCAACTGAAGCCTGGGAATCCTACAAATCCAAGAAAAATCAGCCAGCTAGTACAAGCAAAGCCGATGACAGCAATATCTTCGCTGCGGCCTTCGCAAGCGCTCAAAAAAGAAAGCAATAGTCTTACTGTACAGGCCGCGCCTGCTGTGGTAACGACCGCGGCAGTGCAGTTCAAGGGCGATCCGCTTCTGACGCACCGTGGTGGTGCGTTTTTTATTTGCAACGGCGCATTTTGGTTCTGCGGAGAAAGGTAATCCTATCATGGCATCTGTTCACTCTGATTCATCCAAGCGCAAAGCAAGTTATTCAAGCCTCGAATGGCTCGACGAAGACGTTGACTTTGCAAATCCTGAAACGTCCGACAAAGACTCTTTCGCAGCTCTCTTTGGCGACAGCGCAACTGGCTCAAACATCAAGGAAGGCCAAGTTGTTCAAGGACGCGTTATGGAAATCCTCGACGACTCCGTTGTCGTTGACATCGGTCACAAGTCGGCGGGCGCAGTTCCTAAGAGTGAATTCACTGCTGCTGATGGCATTTTCGGCCTCAAAGTTGGCGACATGGTCGACGTTTTCGTCGACGTGTTTGAAGACGACGAAGGCGAACTCGTTCTCTCCAAAGACAAAGCTGATCTGCTCAAAGCTTGGGATCGCATCTCTGAAGCTTATGAAAAAGACGAACTCGTACAAGGTCGCATTGTTGGCCGAGTCAAAGGTGGTTTGTCTGTTGATATTGGCGTCAAGGCATTCCTTCCTGGTTCACAAGTCGACCTTCGTCCGGTCCGCAACCTAGAAAAACTTCTTGGCCAAGTGCTCGAATTCAAGATCATCAAATTCAACAAAAAACGCGGCAATATCGTTCTCTCCCGCCGCGTGCTTCTTGAGCAAGACCGCGAGCGCATGCGCAGCGAAACTCTCAAGAGCTTGGAAGCTGGCAGCGTGATGGCTGGTATCGTCAAGAACATCACCGACTACGGTGCGTTCATTGACCTTGGCGGCATCGACGGCCTTCTCCACATCACCGACATGTCCTGGGGACGCCTCAACAGCCCAGCTGAAGTGCTCAACGTCGGTGACGAAATTCAAGTTAAGGTGCTCAGCTACGACGCGGCAACTCACCGTGTTTCGCTTGGCCTCAAGCAGCTACAATCTGATCCTTGGGTCAAAGTTGCAGAGCGCTACACTCCGAATCAACGCCTCAAAGGTAAGGTTGTTAGCCTGACCGACTACGGTGCATTTGTTGAGCTCGAGCCTGGCGTTGAAGGTCTTATCCATGTAACCGAAATGACCTGGAACCGCCGCGTGAAGCATCCTTCAAAACTCGTTGCTATTGGCGACGAAGTTGAAGTTGTTGTTCTCGCAGTTGACCTTGAAAACCACCGCATTTCACTTGGCATGAAACAAACCGAACCTAATCCATGGGAACTTGTTCTTGAGAAATACCAGGTGGGCGACGTTATTCGTGGCAAGATCCGCAACATCACCGACTTCGGTGTGTTCGTTGGAATTGAAGAAGGCGTTGATGGCTTGATTCATGTTTCCGACATCTCTTGGACAGAGCGCGTGAAGCATCCCCAAGATCTGTACAAGAAGGGCGACGAAGTTGAAGCTAAGGTTCTCCAAATTGACGTGGAGAACATGCGATTTTCACTCGGTATCAAGCAGCTGCAAGAAGACCCTTATGAAGCCGCTTCGCGCGTCTTTGTTCCTGGCACACGTGCCAAGGGCAAGGTCACTCGCAACGCTGAATTCGGTTCATTCGTTGAACTGTCTCCTGGCGTTGAAGGCTTGATCCATGTTTCTGAATTGGACATGGAACCAGGCAAGCTGCCCGACGAAGGCACCGAACTCGAATTCGTTGTGTTGCGCGTAGACCTCACCGAGCGCCGTTTTGAACTTTCACACAAGGCTGCGACACGCGGACTTGATGAAACTCACAACAAGACAATCCAGACTGCCGCTGCAACACCTGCTGCAACTGGCTTCGCAGAGGCTTTCGCTCGCGCGAAAAGCCGCACAACGCGCGAACGTTCTGAGGACTGATTCGAATGTATAAAGACCCTGACGCACGTGATAAGCAACCGTCGGGTGTCGTTCTTGTCTTGGCCGTAGTGGGAGCATTGGCTCTCATTGCGGCCTTGGCTTTTTTGGCGCTCGTAATCTTTGCGGTCAAACTTTTTCCAAGCTCAGCAAGCCTGAGCAGTGGCGAACATCGTTACTTAGGCCATCACTCATTCAGTTCAGCACTTGCCGGCATCAAACTCGAAGGGCCAATTGGACCAGACGCGGCCGAAGAGGTTGTTGAAAAATTGAATGAAGCAGCGCACGACAAGGGCATCAAAGGTATCTTCCTTGAGGTAAACAGCCCAGGGGGTTCGGTTGTTGCAAGCCAAGAAATTCACGACACCATTCGGCGGATCAAAGAGAAAATTCCGGTTGTCGTTTACATGCGTGAAGTTGCAGCGAGCGGCGCTTACTATTCATCCGTTTCAGCAAACTGGCTGGTCGCAAATCGGGGAACAATGGTTGGGAGTATTGGAGTCATTTTTAACAGCTTTGAAGCAACACAACTTGTCGACTGGCTGAAGCTGAAACCTGTGACTCTCAAAACCGGACGCCTCAAAGACGCTGGTTCAAACGTTCGCCCTTGGACACCTGAAGATAAAATCTATCTGCAAAAATTGATTGACGACACGCGCGACCAATTTGTCGCGGACGTTCGAGCTTCGCGTCCAAAGATTAGCAATGAAACGATTCAGCACATGAGCGATGGTCGGGTGGTTTTGGGAAGCGAGGCGGCAAAACGGAATTTGGTGGACAGTCTGGGCTCACGTTCCGATGCCATCGCCAAGGCTGCAGAAATTGCCGGCCTGTCGACGGGTGCTGAAACTAAGGTCATTCCCATGGAGAATCCCGAAATTCCGGGTTTTCTCTCTGAGATTTTGCGCAGCTCGATAAGCAACACTGTTTCGCTCGTTCTTCGTAGTATCGGCATGCGTCAAAGCTCCGGCCTGCCAGCGGTCTCCTCCCCTCTTTTGGACGTGAATTCCTCCGAAACACACTCGAGACCCTGAACCGCTGCGACCGTGCCCTTGAGCCGTCGCGCGGACGGACTTGGACCGGTGATTTTGCAGTGAGGGATTGAGCGAGTGGATGCTGCAGAGCTCAGGCAAATTGTAGAAATCTTCATCCAAGAAGCGGATGAAGCTTTGTTGCAATTTGAGCAATGCTTTTTAGATTTGGAGAGCGTAGGACCGAGTGACACCTTGCTCGACAAGATCTTTCGTACCGCTCACAATTTGAAAGGCTCGTCTGCTGCACTTGGTTTTTCAGACCTTGCCGAGTTCACCCACCATTTTGAAACGCTCTTGTTGGCTCTGAAAAAACGCGAGATTGAGGTTGAACCACAGATTGTTTCTTTGCTCCTTGGTGCGCGCGATTTTATCAACAACCACATTGAATGTTTACGCGCCGGACGAAAAACACCTGGCAAAGGTGAACAGCTCACGGAAGCGATGCTGCGTGCAAGAGATCCAAAGCCAAAGTCACAGGTGATTGAACTCCCTCGCCCTCCTGCGGCCGGAGACATTTGGTTTGTTGGCGAAGATTCAAAAGCGAAATTATTTGAAGTTCCGCAAGAACCCGCGCGTCCTATCAAGCCGCTGCCTGCACTGCCGCTTGATCCAAAACTAGCCGCGATTCAAGCGGAGATCGAGCGACTCACTCAACTTGCCGCCAGCGTGAACATGAGTACGGTGCAAGCTGCCGAGCCGGCTGAAAATGCAACTGCGCAGGAAGTTATTCACTCATCGGACGAACAATTAGCGCAACCTAACGTGACAGAAAAACCTGAACTGGCGAGTGAAAATAGTGCTTGGTCGCTTGCGAGTATTGAACGCCTTCTCAAATCACAGGTCATCAGTGAGACACCCGAATTTCTAGCGCAGGCCGATGCCATACATGCGGCTGTTGCGCAGTTGAATCCTGAGCAAAACAGCCCTCGCTCTGTCGCAAGTTCAACGGCGTTTAACACTTTGCCAACTTCCGCGCTCGCCGATGACCGCAGTGTTGAACATGTTCAGCAAGACAAGAGTTCGTTGGTACTCTCAACGGCAGCAGATTTTTCGTCGGAACCGGCATCAACGGCAAATCTGAAAAAAGACCTTGCAGCAAACAGCTCTTCACCACTTGCGTCGCCGCTTGTTTCTGCTGCTGGCGCTCTGACAGTTGCAGACGAAAGTGTCAAAGTGAACTTGGCTCGGATCGATAAACTCCTCAATTACGTGGGTGAATTGGTCATTTTGCAAAGTGTTTTGGATGAGCATCGAGGAGTATTTAGCTCGCCTCTTTTGCAGAAAAGCGTTTCGCAAATGTCGAAAATTATCCGCGAGGTTCAAGAGATTTCGATGGGGCTGCGGATGGTGAAACTCAAACCCGTTTTTCTTAAATTACAACGCATCGTCCGCGATACATCGCAACAGCTCGGCAAAGAAGTTGAGGCTAATTATCTGGGCGATGATACGGAAATTGATAAAACTGTTCTTGATCGTATTGGCGATCCGCTTGTTCATCTTGTTCGAAATGCACTGGATCATGGTCTGGAGACACCCGGCGAACGTGCAAATGCCGGCAAACCTGCAAAGGGACAACTCACCGTTCATGCGTATCAACAATCTCGTGCCATTGTTATCGAGGTCCGCGATGATGGACGAGGGCTCGATACGAATCGCATTCGCGAAAAAGCCATTGAGCGCGGAATTATCACCGCCTTTGAACAGGTCAGCGAGGAGCGAATTCGCTCATTTATTTTCCATCCCGGGTTTTCAACAAAGAGCGAAGTGACCGACCTTTCCGGGCGAGGGGTTGGTCTTGATGTGGTTGCCTCCAACGTTCAAGCGATGCAAGGACGCATTGAAATTGAAAGTTTACAGGGACAAGGTACAACCTTTAGAATTCTTCTTCCGTTAACCATGGCTGTTGTCGATGGATTCGTAGTTAAACTCGGCAACGAACGTTACGTGATACCAAAAACACAGGTCGCCGAATCGCTCAAACCGCATGAAGTTGACGTCAACATCGTCCAGGGGCGTTCGCAGTTGCTCAACCTCCGCGGCACGACTGTTCCTTTGTTTAATCTCAATCAACTGCTCAAACGCAGCCCGAGCAACAGCAGCAATCAAACAAATTTAACATTTGAGGGCATTGCGCTGGTTGTGATGGAAAACGCAAAGCAACCCTTTGCAGTTATTGTTGATGATGTTCTTGCTCAGCAACAAGTCGTTATAAAAAAGCTCGGCAAAGAATTGCAGGGTCTCCCAGGTCTGAGCGGTGCAGCCATTCTTGGTGACGGTAAGCCTGCAATCATTCTCGACTTGGTGGAATTGCTTCTTGCACAAAGTGGCAACTTACCAAGCCAGCATTCGACCTCCAAGACAAGGAGAGTCGCATGAAGAAAGGAGTAGGTCATGCAGCTCAATGATCGCTTCCTAGCTTTTACAGTTGACCAAGAACAATACGCGGTTGCATTGGTTAATGTCCGCGAGGTGATTGGCGAAAGTGATATCACTCCCGTCCCATTCACCCCACACTTCATGCGCGGTATTCTCAATCTGCGTGGGCAGGTGATTTCGGTCATCGACCTGCGCGCACGCTTCGGACTGCATCCCGCAGATTCCTCGGCAGAGATGTCAACCTTGATTCTTGAAGTCAATGGCTCACTGCTTGGGATGGTCGTTGATAGCGTCGACTTCGTTCTTCGCATGCAAGCAGATCAACTTGAAGCCCCGCCGGCTTATGAGGCCACCCCACTGTCTCGCTTTGTCGATGCAGTGGCGCGAACGGATCGTCAACTGATTGTCATCCTGAGTTCAGAAAAACTTTTTTCGTTCGAAGAGTCTTTCGTGACAGGGGCAAGAAGCCCTTCGGCTGTTGTGGCTTAGAGGATTGCCATGAGAAACTGGAGCTTAAACCGTAAAGTTTTGTTGGTGGGCTTAATTTTTGTAGCCACATCGCTGGGTATTGCGATGCTGGGTATTATAGGCCTGTCGCGGCTCGAAAAATCTCTTGAGATCTACAATTGGAGCTACGACATCGAATGGATCTTGGACGCTGTCGAACAACCACCTAAACTTGTCAAATCACTTGAGGCTGAGTCCATTCTGGAACCTAACCCAGAACATTTAGCAAGCTATCCCAAACGCATGGCAGACATCTATAAAGACTGGGACAATGCACTTGAGAGCCTCGGACAGAAGATCAGCGACTCTGCACAAAAAGGCAGAATTGATGAGCTTCGCAAAGCGCTTGTTCGCCGCAAAGACTTGAGCGAAAAAGTGTTAAAAGCCGCAATGGAAGGCGACACTGATGCGGCGTTTGCTTTACACGATCCGGATGAAGGTCCAGCTAAGGTCGCAGAAGATAGGCTCGACAAATTGGTGGATGAAATTGTCCAGGGTGAACGCGCAACAGTTGCACTCCTTAAAAAAGATACAGCGACACAAGGGAAAACCTGGATCTACTGGATGTCTTTGATCTCCTTGGTAGGCCTGGGTGGAGGCTTGATTCTTGCCTACGGAATTATGATGAGCATGAACAAGAACTTGTCACGGGTTGCCGAGAATCTCTTTGATTCGGCAAATCAGGTGATGAATGCCTCACAACATATTGCTCTTTCAAGCTCACAGCTCTCGCATTCAGCAACCACGCAAGCTTCTTCGCTCGAAGAAACTGCAGCTTCGGTGGAAGAACTTGCTTCAATGGTCAACCTCAATGCAGGCAATGCGCGAAAGACTTCAGAAGTTGCGGTTTCAAGCACAGGGCACGCCGAGAAAGGTAAGTTTGTTGTTGAAAGCATGGTCACTGCCATGGAAGACATCAACAAGAGCAACAACGATATTATGAGCCAGATTAGCGTCAGCAACCAACAGATCGAAGAGATTGTCAAAGTGATTGGCGAAATTGGCAACAAAACCAAAATCATCAACGACATTGTTTTCCAGACAAAGCTTCTTTCCTTCAATGCGTCTGTTGAAGCGGCACGCGCAGGCGAGCACGGAAAAGGATTTGCGGTTGTTGCAGAGGAAGTTGGCAACCTCGCCCAGATGAGTGGCAACGCTGCGAAGGAAATTAGCGCCATGCTTGAAGTGAGCATTCAAAAGGTTGAAACAATTGTTCACGATACCCAGAGCAAAGTTGAAAAACTCATCGCAACGGGGCGTGAAAAAATTGAGCTCGGTTCGTCGATTGCCGCACAGTGTGGTGTTGTGCTGAGTGAACTTGTCGACAATTCTGGAAATGTTGCAGGGATGGCAGGTGAAATTAGTGCTGCATCCAGTGAACAATCGCTTGGCATCACGGAAATCAACAAAGCGATGGGACAACTCGAGCAAATGACACAGCAAGGAGCAGCAAGCTCGGAAGAATGCGCAGCCGCAGCTGAAGAGCTTTCAGCGCAAGCAGAAAGTATGAGAGCGATTGTTCGCAACTTGGTTACCCTTGTGAAAGGCGCCCAGGCCCAAACCATTCGCTCGCGAATGGCAGCGGATCCTGAGGAACGAATCTCTGCACGCAGAGTGGACTTTGAACCAACTGTTCAGCTCGGTAAGCCACGTCTGCAGTCGATGAACGGCAGGATGGATGGTAAAAATAGACGTCCAAAGCCATCTCCTGCGCGCCGAAGTGGCGAGGAAATCCTGCGCAAAGCCGCGGGTGCAGAGGATATCCCAATGGAACATGATCCTCGCTTCCTTGACACCTAACAAACGGTTCGCCCGCCATGATTGCAGAACAGTTGTTTCAATTTGAAGATCTTGAATTAAACGACGAAGACTTTACCTGGTTTGCAGAAGCCCTGCGAAATGAAGCAGGGATTTCGCTCAACGACAGCAAACGCAGTTTGCTCAAAGGGCGTCTCCGACCACGCATGAAAGCATTGGGTCTAGCCAACTTTGCCGATTATCGCTGGTTTTTGGCGAAACTGTCGAAGCACGACTCTGAATGGCAAAAATTTATTAACGCCATGACCACAAACAAAACAGATTGGTTTCGCGAGCCCCGGCATTTCGATTTTCTCATCAGACAATACATCCCCATGTGGAGAAGAAGTGGTCGAAAGAATCTCAATGTTTGGTCGGTTGCCTGCTCAACAGGAGAAGAGCCATACACTCTCGCCATTGTGCTTAAGCATCATCTTTTCCGCGACGAAACTTTCAAAATATACGCAACAGACATTGACTCTGCTGTTCTTAAAATTGCGCAAAATGGTGTTTATCCGCGCGATAAAGTGAGTGAACAAGTTCCGCCAGAGTACCTCTCCAGCTCATTTGCGGTTGGCACAGGCGAAATTTTTTCATGGGTTAAAATCAAAAACACATTGCGTGAACATGTGAGCTTCTCAAAAATGAATCTTTTGACTATTCCAGACAACTGGCATCGCGATATTGATGTCGCCTTCTGTCGCAATGTGCTGATTTATTTTGACCATGAGAATGTTGAGAAAGTGGTCAACAATATTTGGAATCATTGCGCACATGGCGCGATGTTTGCGGTTGGTCACAGTGAATCATTACAGAGTATCAAATCGCCATGGCGATTCGCTCAGCCTTCAGTCTATCTCAAACCTGAAAAGCCACCTAGCAACCGCAGAGGCGGGTTCGATTCCGAGCGACAATAGAAAACGAATTTCAAGAGAACAATCAGCCCGTCTTGCGTCGGCGCTGACTGGGTCGCGAACGGTTTGAATTTTCCGCCCCAGAATCTTTGCTGTGCGCGGACATCGAATCGTCATTTGCCTCTGGAGAATGGCTCTCTTCTGAGAGAACTGCGTCAACATCCTCAAGAAAGACCTCGAATGCTTTCTTCCACTCCGAAGTAATTTCAACAAACTCGGGCTGCTGCTGTATCTCTCTAAACGCCTTTAACCACGATGAGATCAACGTTTCATCAGAGATCTGCGATTGAACACCGGCAATCGCATGAACACGAGTTGGCAAGTTGACTTCGAGGAATGCAGACAGACCCATCTCAGGTTCGAAACCAAGAATTTCGGAAAAATTGCCGGACATAGACCAAATCAATGCACTGACTGATTTTGGGGCCTCAAGCGACTCCATCAGCTCGTCGACAGACCGACATGAAGCGGACTCAAGAAGACGCTCGAAATCATTCGGATCACATTCCAACAAAACCGGCATGACAAGCGCCATAAAGCCCCGCCACAGCTCACGCTGTTTCGCGTGAGTCTTGTCGGAGAAAGCATAGAGAGTGAGCAAATCCACTCGCATGCGACACTCCTCGAGGGTTACTCTTGCGTAACTTTTGGACAGCCATTGTTCGTCTGAGCAGTCTGTGCCAAATGGTAACCTACGGCCTCTGCCAGTGTCACGGGCGGAGAGTTGACGTTTTTTGCCCCAAGATCCTCCAAGTGAAGGAGAGCGCTGTGCCGTTCATTGTTTTTGAAGGTGGCGAAGGTTCCGGGAAGAGCACCCAAGGCGCCCTGTTGGCAAAATATTTACGCGGCAAAAATTTACCCGTCCTCGAAACCCGTGAACCAGGCGGAACCCCGCTTGCCGAAGATATCCGCAAAGTTTTCAAAAGCGTGCCCGACAGCGGCGATATCCCGACTCCACGCACCGAGCTCTTACTCGTGATGGCGGCGCGATCCCAACACATTGAAAAGACCATCCTCCCCGCTCTCAAACAAGGAATATGGGTGATCTGTGATCGCTTCCTCGACTCAAGCTACATCTACCAAGGCTTTCGCGGTGGGATCGACAAACAAGAAATAGATTCAATTGCTGCCCCTCTTTTGGGCGAGCTGCAACCCGACCTCACCTTTGTGCTGAGAGTCTCGATGGACACGGCACAAGCCCGCTTACTAGGTCGCCCAGGGAGCGAACGAGATCGCCTTGACAAAGAACTCCTCAAGGACGCTTCACTGCACGTTGCATTCGAAGCGCTCGCCACCTCACAAACACCGTACCCTAACGGCCGGGTTCCGAAACGGGTGCTGATTGATGGCGGTGGAACCCTCGGGCAAGTTCAAGACCGTATCCTTGCTGCTTTGAAGGCTCATTTCGGAAACAACCTCGCATGAATCTTGCGCTGCTCACTCCGCTCCTTGATCAGGTGCTTGGGCAAACGCAGCACCATGCCTATCTTTTTGTTTGTCGGTCGTTTGCCGGCGAATCAACCCCAGTTGAACTCATTGCGGAACTGCTTAAGCGGCTCGCCGGAATCACACTCTTCGAACCCTCGCAAAAGCCATCTGTTGAAACCTTCTGGCAAGCGTTTGCTCGTCATCCAGATCTTGCTCGCGCAGATTCCGAGCGCGCCATTTTGCGCAAAGACGATGTCGAGATTTTTCGCGAGCGAACGCTTTATCCGCCCACTTTTGCGCGCCGCCGCTTTCTTCTTATCGAACGGGCTGAGCGAATGAACAATCAAAGCGCCAACTCG